>Ga0209948_1000030_pt1 | contig 42128 bp, 58 predicted proteins | sample SalPonR2_C_D2_MG_FD_185709 | JGI IMG/M metagenome (GOLD analysis project Ga0209948, IMG submission 185709) | Salt pond soil microbial communities from South San Francisco under conditions of wetland restoration - Salt Pond MetaG R2_C_D2_MG... ... | reverse complement strand
TGAAGTCAGATGGCAAGCACGGACACTCGTGGGGTAAATTAGAAAAAGGAGAGCCAACATGATAGCTGAAATTTTAATCGCGTTCTGGATGGGAGGCGTGGCTATGGCCTTCACCGCCATGACCCGCGTTGACCTGCGTAGAGGCGTAACAGACGAGTGGGCGATCAACTTGGTCTCCGCTATGGTCTGGCCTGTCATTTGGTTCGTTAGAAATGATTGAGGGCCACAAACATGAGGGACGTCGGGAAAAGCTCATCGCCAAAATCTTCGCCCGGTGCAAGATCACACCCGGACCCCTCGACCTGCCTTGCTACATTTGGCAAGGTCGCGACAGCGGCAAAGGACGCGGGGGCGGCTACGGACGTGTGGACATTGACGGAGGCACAGTCGCGGTACATCGACTTATTTTCACGCTGTTCTTTGGCCTCATTCCGCCTCGTAAGCAGATCGACCATCTATGTAGAAACAGACTATGCTGCAACCCACAACACTTAGAGATGGTGACGCACAAGCAGAACCAGAAACGAAGGAGAAAGAAATGATCGTATGGCAGAGTTTCCACCTTGGCACAACCAAGGACGGCTTCGGGGAAGAATACCTCTTTAAAGCTGAAAACGAAGGGTGTGAGAATGTCGTCCAGGTTGTCGAATATCGCGAACACCTCACCGACGACGCGGACTTCGTGTGGGTCATCCGCAACGCCCTCAACCGAATGATCGAAGCGGTAGAGCAGAGGGGGATGTCATGAACTGTGTGACCATAACTGTGACCGACTTTTGGGCCACCGAATGCTCGCCGCCCAAGAAAGGCATACAAGCGAAACTCGTGTGTGGGGATCAAGAGAAGAATGTCAGCATATTGGCTCCGAGCCCATTGGACATTTCTTGCTTCTACGAGCTGATCGGTGACATGTCGGAGAAGATGCGTCGTGACGGAGTTTGAAGAGTTCTTTGCGACGACCTGGAGGGAGTACCTTAACTCGCTTGACACTTACCAGTCTGGCGTTGTATTCTCCGATGGAAAGTCAATCAATGAAGCCTCGTGGGATCGCAAAGCCGCCTTCCTACTGTGGATGATTATCAACGACCTGCCGCCGCCAGAATAGGAGACCTGAATGCCAGTAATCGACCTCAATAAGATGACCGTGTATTTGTGCACAGTCTTCCCGACCGACCCCTCGCAGTTGTTCCACACGGCTGACGGTGTGCCCTACCGCTCGACCTCCGCTGTGTGGGACACGTATGGCGAGGCAGAAGAGTGGGGCGAGCGTCTGGCGTCGACGGTAGGCAAAGACCAGAACGGCGAGCCCTTGGCCCTATACTCAGTCCAGGAGACGCAGATAAACCAGTACCGAAAGGAGGGCTCTTATGGCCTCAACTAATGGCGTCGACGCCTGGAGCTATAGCCGCTACAATGTCTATAAGCAGTGCCCAGCCAAATACAAATATCAGAACATTGACAAGCTCGACCAAGGGCCTCCCTCACCTGCTTTAAAGAAAGGTCGGTATGTGCACACCGCTGCGGAGCACTTTGTAACCAAGAAACGTGACGACATTATCCCTGAGTTGGAGAGCCGCAGCGACCTCCTGGAAGCTATCCGCGAGTATCCCGACCGCATGGTTATGGTAGAGCAGAAGTGGGGCTTGTCTCGTCAATGGAAGAATACCGGATGGTTCAACAAGAAAGGGCGACCGGACGTTTGGCTGCGCTTGACCCTAGACGTCGGCCTAGATTATGGCGACGGATCGTATGAGGTTATCGACTGGAAGACGGGCAAAAAGTATGGCTCGAACGAAGAGCAGATGGAGCTGTTCGCGGTGGGTGTCATGGCTCGCTACCCGGACGTCCAGCACGTAACGACCCGCCTGTCCTACGCGGACATGGAGCCAGGCCCGGACAGCGAAGACTATGCGGAGTTCACCCGCGACGATTACGACGACCTGCGCGCCGCGTGGGAGGATCGGGTAGAGCCTCTGTTCAATGACACCGATTGGCTGCCGCGACCCAACAGAATGTGTGCGTACTGCCCGTTCTCTATGTCAGAGGGAGGGCCTTGTCGTCATGGCTAGTTCACCTAAAGAATTCAACATGGAAGATTTCATGAAAGACTGGAAGCCGCCAACTCTTGATGCGACACACGCTAAACTTATGATGGAGGTCCAAGAAGAGGTACGGAGGATGACGATGCAACGGTATCGCCGCGCCGAAGTGAGCGCGTACCTGGACATGGCCCGATACAAAATAGTCATCAGCGTGACGTGTGAGGACAAACGCTTCAACACTGAGATAAATTGTGAGAGCGACGTCGAGGCGGTGACCGGAGCGGCACACATGCTGTGGCACGGATGGGATAGGTACTTCAAGGAAGTCTGCCCTCTCAGTATCGAGGAATTGGAAAGGAAAATTCTACAATGCGAAATAGTAAGACGGCACATCCACGGCTCAATGAAGCCCAGGTACGAGACCCAGTCATACGGTACTTCGAGCAGACAGTCGGACAATGCGGACTTCATGTCAGAAACGTCTTCCGTCCCGGCCCCGCAGTCGGCTTCCCCGACGACACGTTCTACTTCTATGGCCGAACGCTTCACATCGAGTTTAAGCGGCCAGGAGCCAAGCCCAACCGAAAGCAGCAAGACAAAATCGCCCGCCTAAGAGACGCAGGGCACATGGTCCTGATTGTGGACAATGAGGAAGACGGAAAGGCCGCGATAGACATCATGGTTGAAGGGCGTGCGGTGTCGCATGCTGTGCACCTGGAGCGCCTAATGTGTCTGAGAGCGGAGACAGAATGCCGCAACCTCGTGGAGAATTGTAAGAAAGTAGAACGCTGGTAAATGCAATTACGTCGTCACCCCGGTAAACAAGAGTGGAAGCCGCACCCGTATCAAGCTCGGGCTGTGTCATGGCTCGCCACACGCTCATCCGCCGCTCTGTTCCTCGACCCCGGCTTGGGTAAAACCTCTTCCACGCTCGCCGCGTTCTCGCTCATCAAAGAGAAGAAAGTGGGCAAGCGTATGCTGGTCATCGCGCCCAAGCGTGTGTGCTATCTCGTGTGGCGGCAAGAGGGCGAGAAGTGGAAGCAGTTTGAGCATCTTCGTTTCTCCCTCCTGCATGGTCGCAAGAAAGAGGAAGCTCTTGATGAGGATGCGGACATTTATCTCATCAACCCGGAAGGCGTGCCGTGGCTTATCAAGCAGTTCAAATCGACCAAAGCGTTCGCTGACAAGTTCGACACACTCTGTATCGACGAGCTGACCAAGTTCAAAAACGCCACATCAAAACGCTTTAAAGCACTATACCCGTATGCAGAAGCCTGCCCGAGACGTTGGGGACTGACCGGCACACCGGCACCGAACGGCCTGGAAGACTTGTTTGGCCAGGTGAAGATGCTCGATAGTGGCAACGCGCTCGGTCGCTACATCACCCGCTTCCGTGACAAGTACTTCATTCCTGGTTTCGACGGGTACTCATTCAAGCCTCGCCAGGGCGCAGAGGTCGCTATTCAGGAACAGCTCAAAGACTTGGCGCTCCGAATGAAGGCCGAAGACTATCTTGAGCTGCCCCCGCTGGTAGACGATATCCGACCTATCGTGTTGGAGGGTAAGGCGCGCAAGTCATACGACCAGATGCGCAAAGAGATGGTCGCAGACATTGACGGTGGCACAATATCAGCCGATAACGTGGCAGCCACGTACTCCAAGCTCAAGCAGATGGCAGGGGGCGCGGTGTATCGGGTTAACAAAGATGGCGAGCGGGTGTGGGAACGTATCCACGACGCCAAACTGGACGCTCTTGAAGAGCTAGTGGAGGAACTAAATGGATCACCGCTCTTGGTCGCATACGAATTCAACCACGAACTGGAGCGAATACTGGCGCGGTTCGGAGATATCCCTTTCCTCGGCAACGGTACGACCGACGCCGACGCGGTTGAGATCGAGCGCCGTTGGAACGCTAATGAAATACCGATCCTGCCGGTCCATCCGGCTTCGACGGGTCACGGCCTAAACCTTCAACAGGGTTCGGCCTCACACATTTGTTGGTTCAATCCCACATGGGACTTCGAGCTGTACGACCAACTAATTCGCCGACTGTATCGCCAGGGCTCGAAGGCTGATACGATCTTTAACCACATCCTCGCCGTAGAGAACTCTATTGACTATTTGGTCATTAACGCGGTAAAGGAAAAAGATACAACTCAGGCACGTCTTGTGCAGGGGTTGTCAGAAGTGTTGGGCGTTCCGTCCGACAATGACACACAGGAGACTGACATGGTCAAGAAACTAGCTAAGTCCGGGTGGGCTAAGAAAACCGCACCCGAAAACGAAACAGAAGAGCCGGAAGCGGAGACCAAGTCTGCGCCGAAAGCCAAAGGTGGATGGGGCTCGCGGAAGAAAGCCGCAGATGACGCTCCAACGGAGACCCCCGATGAAACAATCGACACCGTCGAACAAGAGCGTAAGCTCACAACATCACGCGGCGCAGACAAAGATGATGCCCCGCAAGAGGAAGAGCCTGAAGCTGAGAAGCCGAAGCGAACTCGTCGAAAGTCTGCTCCAAAGTCTGACGGAGCAGAAACAGATGCGGGAGCGCCGGACGAGGCGTCGGGCGCGCAGAACACGCCAAGCGGCCTAGTAGGCGGATGGCAGCGTTCATATGGCGTGACCTTCGACTTCCCTGGAGCTTCCGTGAGCCTGCGTTGCGATACGATGGAAGAGGCTCTTGACAAGCTGAACAAGGTAGCTAAGTTGCTGTCTTAGGGACCATTGCGAGAGGCCGACTATGACTAACCACACCGCCCCCAACAAAGAGATTACCGCTCAAGCGTTGGGGGCGGCTGTCGTTGCAGTTGTGCTCGGCACCGTTCAATGGTTCATGCCCGAACTCCCGGCCCCTCCGACTGGTCTGGAGGCGGGTTTTGCAGTTATCGCGGGTCTGGCCGTCGCCCTCATTCGGAAGTATCTGGCACGTCGGAAGATGACGGAGAAAGAACTTGCAACTGACAAAGCACTTTGCGCTGGCCGAATTCCTGAAGAGTGATACTGCCGCCAGTTTAGGCATCTCTAACAAGCCCACAAAGCCACACCTAGCAAACCTCAAAGCCAACGCGCTTGGGATGGAGCAGGTGAGACGCATACTCGGAGACGATCCGATCTTCATTACATCCGGGTATCGGTCGACTGCGCTCAACGAAGCGGTCGGCGGCACCACAACCTCAGACCATGTTCTCGGACACGCGACGGACTTCTGGTCTAAGACGTTCGCCCCCTACGAGACTGCGCTGTTGATCGAAGATAGTTTCCTCGCGTTCGACCAGCTCATCTACGAGCCGTCGCGCCGTATCGTTCATATCTCATTCAACCCAAAGCTGCGCCGCCAAGTTATGACGCAGGTCGGTGGGCCAGGCTCACCCTTCGTGAAAGGAATTCAGGATGTCTAGCATTATCGCCTTTTGGAATATCTTATGGAACAGCAAGACGGCACGCTCTATCATGGGCGGTATCGCCGCTGCCGCTTTCCTCTTTGGCTCTATCCTCTGGATTAGAGACGACGCTGCCGACGAGCGGGAAGAGGAAGTCCAGGACGAGCATGACAAGAATGCTTTAAAGCAGAAGTTGGAAATCAAGGAGAGCCAAGATGAACAAGTTAAGGAAGCTGACGACGTCCGCCGTCGCGCTGAGCCTACTGACCATATCCCCGAGTGGATGCGCCTCAAGCCCGAAAGTGACTGAAACGACCCCAAATCAGGAGATTACCATGAATTTTAAGTTTGTACCCCTAATTATCCCAATTGTGCTGGCCGCCTGCGCGAATTCGGCACCTCCGGTATACGATCCTACCCTGGAGCCCGAAACGCTCACTGAGCGCGAAACTGAAGCCCAAATCTACAGTGTCATCAAATTGAGCCGCTATACGTGGTCTTTGATGTCCGATGAAGAGCGGAACTCAGTTTTGGATCATAATTGTGTCTTCATAAAGAGAAACCCAGAAGCAGCGCCTCCGGGTTTCAACGTTGATGATTGTGGTATCGACTCTGCGGTAGCCCAACCTAATTTCGGCGGGCAGGTCTTACCGCGTCGCTAAGCCGGTCGTAGTAGGCCGGATACTTTTCCTGGTACAGCCTTTGCGCCCAACGCCCGACAAACCAAGTGCCTTTAAAGTTGCTACTCTTGCTGAGATCGTTTGGGTTCGCTCCCAAGGTCTTTAGCATCTCCAGGGCGCGCTGTTTGCTGTGCCAGTATATGCGATTACCCTCGCAGAAGTCCGGGTGCGGCACGATGAGCTGGTTGCCTTTTTCCGTATCCACTCTTTCAAGGGGACGTTCCGGCATAGCGTTGATGACTTCGGGATATTTTGACCGGAATTTTCTTTCTTCGGCGTAAGATTTCATCATCCAGTACCCCGGATGGTTCACGCTGTCAGCCGCCTTCGTACTCATACCAAGCTCTTGAATGGTGCTTTCCAGACGCTCTTTGTTCGCCCAATACACGATGTCGCGGACCCTGTCGTAGAAGTCTGGCATAGCCACCTTCGCCTCGTCCACGAACGGATTGCCCTCTTTCAGGGTGTTACCGTGTCCGACAACCTCACCGTCATAGTCGATAGCGGTCAGAGGTATCTCACCGGAGCGCATCTTAAGCTCCAGGACGGCCAGCGCGTTCCACGCCACTTGTGCCAGGTGAGGTAGGTTACTGTCCGTGATATCGAACTGACCTTCCTCAGAGATAGCGTTGATATGGCGGGCGAGCCCATCCATATACCGCTCTTCACCGTTCGGGACGGCCTCCCAACCATTCCAGTCATACTTATGTGCGCCGTATCGGCTGACCAAAGCGACCTGTTTGAGGGCGCGAGGGAAGTATCCAATTAGCCCTTTAAAGAAAGGTACTTTCTTGGCGTCGAGTTTCTTCGCGCCTCCCTCCCCGTCACCGGGCTGTGCTTGTTCTGTTATTGACATAGTCTATTCTCCTAGTTTCCGTGCGCGGCCTGTTGTGCGAGTTCTCTCGCAGCGTCATAGAACTGTTGCCGCGCGGTCTTCCAGTCCCATTCTTCAATCTTGACGTCGGTGAAAGGCTCATGGTCTGGATACCATGCGCCAGCATCTTCGTGACCTTTTAGGATCGGCCATTCGGTCAAGAACATTCTCTTGTCGTAATCTTTGCACTCGGGCGTCTGTTCGAGAGGTACGAACACGCCGTTGTTGTAGAGCCATTCCCGGATCGCTTTGTCGACGCGGGCCTCTACCTTATTGTAGTCCGGCATCATGAGCTTAATCGGCTTGGCCATGTCGCCCAGCACATACTCTGACGCGTCGTGAAACAGGCAGTCCAGTGCGAGGAAGGGGTTCTGTGTCGCGGCTAGCATCTTCTCCGCCATGAGGACGCTGTGCTGTGCAACTGAGAAAGGGAAGTTAGCTGCGCCGCTATAGCGATTACATTGAGCGAGATGGTGAGCGATATCTACCATTGAGAATACGCTCTTTTCGGGATTACCGGGAAAGAACTTCTTCCCCGAGTAAGTCAGTGTGAATAGATTTTCGATGGTGGCACCCATGTTTGTTCTCCTTTAAAGCCCGACCATTGTCGGTGTGGTTCGTATCCGTCCCGCCTCCCCGTATTCCTTGTGGAAGGTAATCGCTTCGGTGTGTTGGTGCGATTTCCAGCCGCCACGGACGGCATAAGCATCATTTGCAGCAAGCGTGCCAATTTGTTCGAGTGTCATACCAGCCATCTCTTTGACGGCCTTATGGTGCTTGTCACCAAAGAACATAACGCGGTGCTCGGTCGAGCCCCACATCTCAGGGTACGTGGCAGCCATGTAGAGCGCTGTGGACGCGTCCAGGCCTTTCTTGTGGCCGTGGTGCCAGGCGAACATGTTCTGTCCAAACTGGTACGCGTAGTAGGGGTTTTCGTTCTGGATAATCTCGACACGTGGTTCATCCCGGTACAGTCGCGCGAACATGGTGCGCAGCCATAGAGAGCCATATAGATCGTGGTTACCCTCTGCGATGAGCAGTACAACCTTATTGTGCTTCGCGAGAGCCATGTCCACGAGGCTTTCGAACACCCGGCACGCCACGGCAACCATTTTACCAGCGCGGCTATCAGCGTCGAGCACGTGGCCGCTTGTGGGCGTCATGGCTTCCAGACTGTCATAGTGGAGCCAATCCCCAAGCTGTGCGATAACGCAGGTGTCAGCATCGGGAGAGCGTTTGACCATGTCGGCGAAGCAGGCTGTGAGCGTCTGTTCTGCGATATTCAAGTCCCAATCGGTCCCGGTCTCCTTGCCCCACGCCAGCATGCCAATGTGGGTATCGGTCATGGTGTAGATATTGAGCAGGTGTTGTTCGGGCTGTGTTACGGGAGGCGCGATGGGTGGGAGAGGCTTGACACCTTCCATCAGCTCATCGACTACATCCTTCATAATCTGGTATTGCTTTTCGGCGTCGATATTGGTTTTCACCCATTGGGCGCGGACCGCTCCGTCTTTGTCGTAGTAAGTCGACTTACCTTTGACCATGTACCCTTCTGGAGCAAGTCCGAGAGCGTCGGCTTCGGGAGAGTGTCCCATTTTGGCAGCGCGTTGTTCTACACGGCGTACCATGCGGCGTACATTTGTAGCGTACTTGCCGGTTATCTCTGCGACTTTGCGAGAGCTACCGTGCTCCATGAGCAGCGAGATAATCTCTTTTTGGTTTTCGTCTACGGTGAAGGGTAAGAGCGCTTGATAGTGCTCTTTGGTTTTAGCTACTGACATGTAATCTCCTAATTCTCGTCGTCACGCTCAAGGCGTTCGACGCGGTTTTCAAGACGTTCGATTTTAAGGTCGCGGATTTCAAGCTGAGCGGCTGCGTCATTGCTGTCGAAGCGGTTCTGTGTGCCAAGGGCTACTTTCTCATTTGTGCTCCTAACTTCCACTTCCAGTACGGACACCGATTGCTGCAAAGAGTTCACCGATGACATAAGCCATATTACCCCTGCAAGCATTAGGCCAGTTAGGATACTCTGTAGATGTGTTTCGATCAAACTTAGTTTCACTTCGTTATTCTCCGTCGTCATCTTCGGGCTCCGCAAATCCAACTCTGCGAGCCTTGTCTGTAGCAGGACCGCGCATCGTAGAGACTATACCTTGGGTCAGTTGTGTCAACTGTTCCTCTGCGATACCCATAGCGTTAAGGCGCTCTAAAACTTCCTGCGTGCGGGCAGGGTCGAGCAGCAAATTAGCCATTGCGCGGGCAGCGTTGGGCGGAACTCCAAGGCCACGGATATTTCCGACCAGGTTACCGGCCAGACGGGCGAATAGTATACCGGAGCCGCGCCCACCAACTGCCGCTGCCGCCTCTGCAAGTTGCTCGGACGCGTCGCGTAGGGCGGGTGGCAGTGTTGTGGACGGGGACAAGCGCGTGGCGTTGTTAGCAGAGCGTCTAGCTTGCTCGCCAAGTGCCACAAGATTAGAGGCCTCTTGCGGTCCCTCTGTCAGCTCCAGTATCTCTCTAATGTCTCGACTGTCAGCAAGTTCGTCAGCGACACGCACAGCGGAGCCAGGGCGTCGACCAGCCGTTGAGCTGAGCTTACCCCGGACGCCAGCGCGCACCCCCGTTTGCTCTTGTGGAGACAAGGTGTCAAACACGTCGGTCAGTTCTGCGCTGTCTTTACCAACAACGTTCTGACCGCGTTTGAAACCGTCAATGAAGTCAAAGTCCGATTTGTATCGGCCAAAGGCGCTCGCATATTCGTCAGATTGGTTTGTGATGATGTCACGTACCGCCTGTGAGGCCTCTACAAATCGAAAGTTTTCGCCCGATCCACCGCGCTTAGATAGCGCCTGTCGAACTTGTTCTGCTAGGTCAATGGTGAGGTCAGCGTCGCCGTCCAGCGCGTCGGACAGTTGTCGGCGCAAGTTAGGGGACAGAGACGTGCGAAGAGCCTCGCCTGCGTCATCCATGAACAAATCCTGGAAGGGCTGCTTGTCGATAGGACTATCGGCCAGGGTGCCGCGTCCGGCTCCACGATCTGCGCGCAGTGCGTTGGTCAGACGTTCGCCTGCATTACTCTCAAGACGCTCTACGGCCTGTGTGCGAACACGTCCGCCGCCTTGACCGCTGACAATGCGTTCTCGCATCTCGTCGGAACGGGTGCGTGCTGCGGTTGTCTCACCTTCATCTAGGATGTCGGCTGCGGCACGTCGGCTGTCAGTGACACCCTTAATCATGTCGATTTCGCGGTCGTTCAATAGGTCGCGCAGAGCCGGTGTAGGGTTGCCACGGGAGCGAGCATCGGCCAGGCGTTGCAGGCCCTCTTCCGGGTCCATTTCGAGACGCTGGAAGAGAGAGCGCACGCCTGCTTCGTCGGCTGAGGTATCAAGTTGGTCACGTGCGGCGCGAACGCCGGAAGGGACGCCTTGAGCGCCTTGAGTTACGGCGCGCAGAAGTCCGCCTGCGAGAGGTGAGGCTACGGCAGCGATACCGGCCTCTTGTGCGGCTTGGGCGTCTGGAGCGCCTTGCGCCTTGCGACCTACGCCGGTCGTGACTGCGCCTTCCAATGCGGAGCGTCCAGCGTTCACCGCGCGTTGAGGGTTAGCGATGGTTGAACCTTGGCCTACACGAGTAAGTCCGGGAGCGACGCCAGTGATCGCTTTAAAGAGGCCACCGAAGCCAAGCATCTCTGACGCGCCTGCGTTGATAGGGTCATTTGCGGCCAGCTCTTCACGGCGTCCGCGTTGTTCGGCCAGGGCGTTGGGATTGATATCGTCGCCCATGATGAAGCGTGCAATATTCTCACCGCCAGCCGCAAGGAAGTCTCCGCCGAGAGGGGCAGTGGTAGATCGGATTGACGTCTCTAAGGCGTCTCCAATTTCTTGTGGAGCCACGTCGCCGGTCGCGATACGTTGGACGCCTCGACCGAAGTTTCCGACACCTTCCGCGATAGGGTTAGGCTTGGCGCGTTGACGCTCCATACGGTCCTCAAGGACGCGTCGCCGGTTGTCCTGTGCGCTAGGTGCGGGAGCCGGAGCTTCGACACGTTGGAAGTTAAGCGTGGACCGCTCTTCCGGGGACATGCCTTTGATCTTTTCTTTGATTGCCGGTACGCGTGGATCGTTCTCGTCGATTTCGATCTCGTTTCCGTCAATAGTCAGCTTGATGGTAGCCATGCTTTAAAGCCTCCTATTGGTTTAGCCATGCGTCGAGCGCGTCTTCTCCTTGAGCAGTTGATGCTGCCGCGAGTTCCGGGAATAAGTCCTGCACTAAATCATCGGAAGGACTAAGTCTACCCCGTTCGATGTCACGCTTCACGTTTGCGCGCGAGCGGGTCAGTGTGCGTTCAAGCTGAGAGCGATACTTGCGCATGTTGCTGCGAAGCTGTCCAGGCGTCTGAGACTGTCCGAGAGCCGCAACTGAGTTCTGCAATACTTCCAGCTCCTTTTCAGTGATCTGGCCCAGCGTCGCGCCGGTTCGCTTAATGGCTACCAGTTGGTCAATGATAGCGTTGGACTGCACAGTTTGGATCGTGGCAGCTACGTTGGCGGGCGTGGAGCCGTCGATACGTTTCAAGCCCTGGAGCGTACCGGCGCTGTCCCAATCAATTTGGTCGATAGCCTCATCAATCGTGAGCAGAGTGTTCTCGCCACGTGCCAGCTCGCCTTGGAGCAGTTGCAGGCCTTCGTTACTCTCAGTCTGAGAGAGCGTCTGGTCAGCGGCCCAGCGTCGACCGATAAACTCACCTTGCTCTTGTCCGATCTCTCTAGCCTGTGCTGCGGACTGGATAGCTGCGGCACCGTCTGAGCGATTATTGATTGGGGCTGCGCCGTCCGGTCGTGCCGTGTCAATGATGTCGGTTCCGAGCGTGGTCGGAGCGTTTGGAGGTCCAGAGGCTACGCCTGTGAATGTTGGAGCGCCGGTCTCCCGGTCGAAGTTCGCCCATTCCCACTGATTACTGTCCGGGTTGAACGCCTTGCGTTGGACCGCACGTGACGTGTTACTGGCGTTTGAGCCTTTTGCCGGTAAACGCAGAGCATCGCGCCGTTGGGCGAAGATTTCAGGATTGGCGTTGATAGCTTCGAGTGTGCCAGCCATAGCGTTTTCGTCCAGGCCGAGTAGTTGCCGGGCTTCGGGTGGCAGGGCTCCAACGCGCTGCATTACGGCAGACGTAGGGTCTTCCCCTTGTGCGACGGCTTGCTGCACCACTTTGTCCATGAGGTCAAAACCGATCACAGCGGAGTTGCGGGTGCGAGTGTCTTTAAAGTCCCCAATCTCTTGTTGTTGCTGTTCGAGCTGTCCGGGGAATAGCTGCGCGCGCTGGTCTGTCCCTTGGAGCTGTGCTTGCTCCGTTGGCACAAATGCGACGTCGCCGAACTGTTCCTGTAGCGCTTGCAGTCCGTCTTGGCGCTGTTGGAACTTCTGAGAAGTCCGTGCAGCCTCTTGCTCAAGTCGGTTTTCCTGCATACGTCTGGACTGTTCTCTGCGGCCAGAGTTCAATCCGTTTAAAAAGGCATTTCCGAATGACATTAAAAGATGCTCCCCAATAGGTCTCCGATGACGCTACCTGCGCCAGCTCGACCTTGTGCTTGTGCCCCGGCAGCGTTGCTTAGGGCGGTTACTGTGTTGGCTCCAGCCGCAGCTCCGCGATTTGCGAGGCCTCCGATCTGGTTCAAAAAGTTGTTCATTTGCGTGGAGGCCAGGCCTTGTCCGAACTCCGTCAGCGCTTTACCTGTCGCGCCAGAATTCAGCTTACCTTGTGCGGCCTGAGAGCCCATGATGCCTCTGCGTCCTTGGTCCAGGAGGAACTGTCCACCTGTGCTCTGATTGAAGGCTTCGAGCTGTTGGGCTCCGCCTTGGTTCATGAGGAAGTTGGAGAGGAAGTTGTTCGCGTCGATACCCGCGTTGGCGAACGGCTGTGTGAAGTCGCGTGAAGCGTCTCGGATGTCGTCCGCTTGTTCGTTCCCTGTGATGAGAGAACCAGCACCGCCGATAATGCCGCCCATAATATCACCAAAAATGCTCATAAATATTACCTCTCTTCGCGCCTTATACCGTCAATTCATAGCGCAGTCAATTACTGAGTTAAGCCGAGCATTCGATCCACACCGCAATCTCCGATGAGGTCGTCCCGCCGTCGTTACTGTCGGACGCTACGAGCGCCGTCGTGTCAAAATACTGTGTTCCGTTCGAAAAGCACACGAATGGTCCACTCTGAGTGACGTTACCGTCACCGACCATAATCAAGGCCGAAGTGCCCGTGCCGTCTGTCCGGTTGATCGCCAGAAGATATGTGGTTCCGCGCGTCAAAGATGGAGGCGATGTGAAGGTGAAACGGTACACCCCGAACTGTGTCGAAACCGCTGTCTGCACCGTCGAGGTAGCGACAACAGCGATCACAGAGCCGGAAGCGTCGGTGGCCGAGAATGTGCAGATTTGAGCCGTATATGTCTCAGACGTAGAGGACGGGTTGATGAGCGCGTTCACCGCCGCAACTGTCACGTCAGCGGTAGGCATGAATGGGAAGCCCTTGGTCGCCGAAGCGTCCGTGAAGTTGGTGTAAGAGCTGTCACCGATCATAAGTCCGCCGAACGTGCCGCTTCCGCCTCCGCCTCCGCCGCCAGGTATGGCGATGTCGGCTTGTCCGCCGCCTGCGTCTGTGACGGTGACGCCTGCGCCAGTGAAGTTGAGTTTTGTCGATCCTGTGGTTACGCTTGCACCATCGTCCTCTACATCCACGCCTGAACCGCCCCCACCGCCGCCAGGGATAGCGATATTGGTCTGTCCGCCGCCTGCGTCGGTAACAGTGACGCCAGCTCCGGTGAAGTTGAGTGTTGGGCTGTCGGATGTGACAGATACGCCGTCATCTTCGACGTCGACACCTGAGAATATGGCGATGTTGGTCTGTCCGCTGCCAGCGTCGGTTACCGCAACTCCGCCTGTGAAGTTCAACGTGGTAGAGCCCGTCGTTACTGATACGCCCTCGTCTTCCACGTCGACGCCGCTGGAGCCTGTGGAGATGTCAATCTGGAGTACGCCGCCACCGCTGTCGGTCAGCGTCGCGCCAGTCTCGAAGTTGAACGTCGTGAAGTTGCCAAACGCTGCGCCCGCGTCCTGGACTGCGACCGTCGCTGCAACCGTTGCCAATGTAACCGCCGTGACGCGTCCGAACTCGTCGATTTCGATGACGGGCACTTCCGTTGCTGACCCATATGTCCCCTCCGATCCCAATTCAGGGAGAAATAGGGTGACCTCCCCGTCCGCCAGAGCGCCGCCGCCAGATAGTCCTGGACCGGCCACAATGTCATTGAACGCGTAGGTGTTCACATTGAGCTGCGAGTTCCATTGCTGGATGAAAAAGTCGGTCGGCCTACCGTCATCGTATGTGATGGTAGTTTCATAGCCGATAGGGTCAGCGCGTTCCGCCATTAGTCATCTCCATAGGTGTCCAGCCACGCTCCGTCAATTCGGACAACCCCTCCCTCGTCGCTAATCTCGAAGATGCGTCCAGGTGCGAAGATGGTGCCGAGAGAGCGCCATTGTACGTCTTGGTTGAACTCTCCCACTACCAGGGAGACGTTCTCGAAGTCCGACCATGTGTTACCCTCGTCGTCGCTGTATCGCAACCTCATACGTGGGCCTGGAGGGTTCGGTTCGGTCAGAGATGGAGCGCCGACCGACGCGTCAATGTGGAGCGCGCCGACGTCGAGCGTCTGGTCTCTGTGCTTTAAAGTGACAAGTCCGGTAACGACGCGTTGGATGGTTCGGAAGCCGTCATCGAACTCGCTGTCGAAGTCCATCTGCACCACGGTAGGGTCTTGAATGGAGGCTGCGACATAGAGGCCGTCGTACCAGTAAATCCCGTTCTCCGCGTTCCACATGTTTCCGAAGCCTTGGGTGTACCACTTGCTCCAGCGTCCGGTGAGGTCGTCATAGACGAATGTGCCCTGCGCGCCGAAGCTGTATACCACGAACACGTGCCCGTCCATTTCGAAGCCCCACGAGCGGATGTTGAGCTGTTCCCGAACGTTCGTACCCCACACGACAAGTCCCGCGAGCTGTGACGTAGCTGGACCGCCCTTGTCAAGGTCACTGTCTGGACCGAACTCGAACACGGCCAGGCCAGCGAACTGTGACGCTGACGCTAGTTCCGCAGGTGTGGACGTCTCGATTACTGCCAGGCCAGCGAACTGTTCTGTACGTGGACCGCCTTGAGGGTCGTCCGAAGAGTTTGCCCCTTCGCCGTAAACAACCATCCCGGAGTAGAGAGGGGTTAGAGCTGTCATGCTTTAAAGCCCCTCCTAAGCGGTGCGTTCGATTTTGAGTTTCGCATTCTCGATTGAGCTGACGGTCAGAGCAGCGGACGTGTCCGGGTCTTCCTCAATGCGACTGACGTAATACTGTGGGTCGGTCGTGAGGCCGTTGTCGTCGTTCGAGCTTTCAGAGCCATTGACGTCCAGGTTCGTGCGGATAGTAGCCGAGCCGTCATCTAGGTAAGATCGGTGACGGATGGACAACCATCTCACACCTGTTGCGTCCGGTGGAAGCGACTGTATTTCGAACTCCGATGCTCCAGGCAGGTTTGCGCCGCCAGAGAGCGTTGAGCCGCCCCAAGAGCCGTCAGTGAGCGTTTCAGTCGTGGCCAGGGAGTTGTCGCCTGTACCGCCGAGAATAGCTGTGACAGTCATCTGAGACGCGGATGGAGTGTTATTCTCCGCCGTGACGTCGGTGTTGGTCGCTGTGCCGGTTCCGTAGCGTGTGCCCGATCCGTCGCCGCCGTTGATTGCGTCGGTGAGGTTCTGCAAACTGTCATTGACCGACGCACCAATCAGGATGCTGTTAGCAGCTCCGAGCGTCGTGTTGAAGGTGTACGTCCGAGAGCCGATAACGACTGTCTCAGTGTCTCCAGGCTGGTCGGTGAGCGTCAGAATACCCGAGGCTTTCGGGAAAGCGCTTTCTAGGTATCTATCGTCGAGAGGATTGGTTGTACCTGCTGCGAGATAGCTTGGGCCTTCATCTTCGTAATCCACGATGGAGCAGCCTCCGCCCAAGTCGAGGGTGAAGTTATTAGAGGACACGTCGAGTACCGGGTCTTGGTTCGGGTCTGAGAACGGTACGAGCAGTGAAACCGATGAGAAGTTCGGGTCAGCCGGACTGGCCGTTGGGAAGAATGTGGTTGGGATGGTAAAGTTCGCGGTGTAGCGAACGATACCCTTCGTGACACGGATGTCCTGCAAGTGGCCGTAGAAAGCGTCTGAGCCGAGAGCTTGTCCCGAGCTGGAGGACGTGATGTTGCCGATACAGAAGTGATCGCTGTTGCCAGCGTTGTACGTCGCGCTGTCGGTCTGGTCTGTGCCCTGTTGGACGCCGTCGATAAACAGACGGTTGTCGTTGGTCGAGCTGTCTCGGGCCACGGCGATATGATACCAGACGCCGATTTGTGGCTCCCAATTCACGTCATGTACCGTTACAACTGTGCCGTCAGTACCGTCAGTCGAGTATTGGAACTGGAGCCCGCCTCCGTCGACGTCAGACGCCTTTAAAGCGAGCCTGTAGCAGCGCTCATCGTTGCTTTCGTTCCATACCCCAAGCAGGTTGAACGTCTCTCCACTTTCCGGTGAGCGGATGAAGCGGAAATAGCCTTCCAGGGTGTAATCGCCTGTGCCGTAGTCGAAAGCGTTCGAGTTCTCGTCAATACGGATACCGGCGTCTCCAGCGATCCTGTCGTTGAAGAGTACCGCTGTGTCGAAGTGGTTCCGTGGGCGTGGTGTGAGATTGTCCGTCGCGGTGTCCGCGTTGATGAGTACCGTCTTGATGCCAGAGATGGCGGGCCAAGAGCTATTGTACGTGCCCGATAGGCTGTATGCAGCAACCCCTTTAAAGTACATTTGGGCGTAAGTTCCGCCGCTGTCGTCGTTCTGTTGGTGTGCGATGCCTACGCAGGTTCCGCCGACGCTCGCATTGCTGGAAACGCTGATAACGGCCACTCCGTCGACGCGCAGCTCTAAGTCCCCGGCGCTGAAGTCAACTTCCATTTGCAGGTAGTGTGTCGTTGCGGCCTGGAGTACTGGTACGGTGGTTGTAGCAATGAGTGTTGCTCCGGTAAGTCCGTCGAACGCGAAGCCCGAGGGGTTTCCGTAGGCGCTGATAGTGCCGTCTGTGTTGATTACTAGACCGACGAGCACGTCATCCGACGCGTTTCTGAGTTGGATAGGGAAGCCTCTGCCTGCGGTCGTAGGTAGTTCCGGCAGATACATCTCTGCCCATACGCCTACTCCGGTCTGTCCGCCAGCCGGGAATACCGCGCGTGCACCGTCGCCTCTCCCATTGATAGCCAGCCAATAGCGATCTTGCTCTTCCCAGGCGGGAATAGTCAGCGTTGCGCTGCCGACAAAAGACGCGCCTAAAGAGGCCCATACTCCGTCGAGCATCTTCTGTGCGTCGCCGCCATAGAGTTCATAGTTGTCTTCGAATAGTGCACTCATTATGTGTTCCTTTCGGCCTTGCGTTGCGCGCGAATAGCCTCTTCAATAGCATGGGTTGAAATTCTTTGCAATCCACCGCCCAATTTGTAAACGACGCCGTCATTTCCGACGATAAACTTCCGGTTTCCGACCACGACAAACGTACCCTCAATGGCTCCCCGAGAGAACGCGCGTCCTTTGATACGGGCGAACGGTACTCCGGTTCCGCCAGTGACATAGAATACTTCGGTGCTTTCTACGCCGATGAACCAAATCTCATCTCCGACGACTTTGACCTCGATAATTTCATCCGGGAGCTGTTCCGCAGAGAAGAAATTCAGAGGGTCAATGACCGGAAGCTCCGGCGTCGAAAACGCGTCTGTGGTAGGTTCAATCCAATATACGCGGTCGCCGCCAGCGGCCACTAGCAGGACGTATCCAGCGATTACTGCCAGGGAGACGATACCGATGTCATCGGGTGTGGGGATGCCGTTCAACGCGTTCGCTGTTCCGCCTTCCAAGGTGGTTGTGCTCCAGGCCATGTTCGCGCCGGTCTCTGTGGACGCCACGGAGTTACCTGCGGTGCCTGCGGTGAGAGCTGTTGCGACGCCTGTGCCGTCCGCAGGATCAGTTACCGCGAAGGATGCTGATAGGTTGGCCACGGTTCCCGTACCGTAGGTTGTACCTTCGCCGTTGCCGCCAGTTATGGCCGCTGCCAGGTTGGCCAGGGACGCTTGGATGTCTGCACCGATCAAGACACTATTCGCGCCGCCGAGCGTCGTGTTGAAGGTGTAGGTCGTAGCTCCGAGGGTGACTGTCTCTCCGTTGGTTGGGTTGGTCGTGATCGTCAGTGTCGCGGTGGCGAAACTTCCGACGCCGTTGTAATACTGGAGGGACTGTCCGTCAGTGATAAACAGGTAGTTGCGTGTGGCAGCCATAGGCGCGAAGGCGGAGCCAAATATAGTCCCTGTGAGGGTTGTCTTGGTGGTTCCGTCGCGACTGTATCGGAACAGCGATCCGTCAACTCCAGATACGACAAATAGGTCTCCGCCAAAGACGCCGTCCAAAGAGAACAAAGAGCGGATAGGTCCGGCACCAAAGCCGGTTAGCGTGTCTGTGCCAGGGCGTGAAAGGAGAGCCGACTTCGTGAGCTGGTCGGTCGGGTTCTCTTCAAAGAAACGGTTTTCGAGCACAATGGGAGGCATGCGACCGTACTGGCGCTCATAGGAGGATTTGCCGAGCTGTAGTTCCATCTTTAAAGGAGGTTCCCTTGGTCGTAATACTGACCGCCGATACTCTGAATTGAGCGTTGATCTTCCCCGCGCCGGAATACGTTGACGCGTTCTGTCTGACGATATCTCGTCTTCATTTGCTTCTCTTGCTCCATAGCGACCGCCATTAGCATCTCGGGCATTTGCTTGGAGAAACGCGGGCATAGGCGCGCAGCGAGACTAATCGAAAACCAATCGTCGTACTCGTCGGGCAGAGGCATAACCTCCGCTCCGGTGCCTGTGAAGTCCAGGGTTGGAATGATACGCCATTGGGAGAGGTCGGCGCGGTAAACGAACTTGATCGGCGCGGTTGGAGCCTCAGAGATGGTGTAGGTTGTGGCTGCGACTGTCCCGGCGTTTGTCACGATAGCTGAGCGACCGTTGAAGTCGATTGTGAGAGGGTTCGATACCCAATCGTTACCGTTGTCGACGATAACCATCTGTGCGCCGTCATCCGGGTAGGGCTCGAAGTAAATCGTGGAGGCGGTTGTGAGGCGTACCAGCACGTTCGAGTTCTGGACGGGGTACTGCCAGGTCTGTTTTGAAGGTCGGTCGTCGAGAGGACCGAATGGGTACTGTGCGCCGTCTGGAGCGGTGAAGAATGTGCCGATAGGCCAGTCCTCGACAAACTCTCCGACAACACGCCCAAATACGTTCTGTATGATGCTGTTCAAAAGAGGAAGAGCCTCCGTGACCTCCGCTGCCGTTGGGGTTTTACCAAGGGCAATGATGTTGGGGTCACGGTAGGCTCTAGTGATGATGTCGCTCGCAGTTGTCATAGGGTGCTCCTTATTCGGCGCAATCTACTCTATTTGAGCGAAATTGCAAGCTAGTCTTCCTTACGCTTTAAAGTGGCAGGTGGCTTTTTCGCAATGACAGACTTTTTATCTTCTGTCTCGCCCTCTTTCTTCGGCTCCGCTTTCTTCGGCGCGGGCTTTTTAGCGGCTCCTGCTCCTACCTTAGCAGGATGGTCGACGTAGCCGTCTTCGAGCGCTGCGTCAAGCTCATCTTCTGTCTCGAAGCGTTTAGCTCCGTCTTCGTTGTAGAGGATCGCAGGGACGCGGCCTTCCGCTTGGGCTGGTTTGGTTGCTTTGTGCATGAATAATCTCCATTAAGGGTCAAGGTTAAAAAGAAAGGCGGGTTTGACGCCGCCTCTCCAGGTTTAGGGTTTCGCCGGTTAGGCGGTGCCGCTGACGCGAACGCCGAGCAGTGGGTCCATCGCGGACGCTCCGAACACCATATCCCAACGGTGAATGTGATCGCCGGTAGAGATATCCGATCCGCGCCAGTAGCGGATAGAGACGCCGGTATCAGGGTCAGACGCGAAGGATGCTTCGCCGGTAAACGGCATGCGCAGCTTGGCATAGACAAGGCTGATAGCGTCTTTGTGGAACGCTGAGCTAAAGCGGAACGGAGTAGACGGTGCCCCTAGGAAGGTGATAGCCGCGTTGTCCGCTGGTACGGCGCTGACGGTCGCGAATGCGGTATTGACGTCAACGTCCGTGCCGGAGCCTGAGCCCGGTACGATGATAGGTGGCGTGATTGCCAGGTCGCCTGCGCCGGTACGAGCAGTTACAACAGTGAACTGTTGCAGATAGTCGTAGGCTTCCGCAGTACGCGGGTTAACCGCGAACACACCTGCAATGGTGAAGACGTCGCCGACAACGTATGTGCCTGCTTCACCGTCAACTGCGAGGTTCTGCGTCATGGTATCCTTCACGTCGCGATAATCGACGTTCTGGTTTGTACCGTTGACCAGTGTTGCGCCGGAAGCGGCACGTGTACCAGTCGTGATAGACTGTGACATTTGTGTCGCATATGCGCGGGTGGAAGAGAGCAGCGGAAGCTGAGCGCGTTCCAAGGCAGAGCGGGCAACGTCTGAGATTGAGTTGTTGTCAATCAAAGTGTCAGAGATGCCGTATGCGTCGGTCGTGAAGACGGCTGCGCCCCGGTCGGTGTCTGGAACTGCGAGCAGGTCAAGACGCTCCGGTCCACGGTTGAACTCGGAAGGTGCGCCGATAACGGTGCCTGGAGTTCCGACCCAATTCGAGAATTCGAGGGTCTTGGTGTGGAGGTAGCTGTCAACAGCGTGCGCGAGAGCGGAAGCTGCGGATTTCATGTTGGTGTCTGAAACCAGGTCGTTGTACGACTGAATGTACTCAAGGTCACCGATTGAGAGGTGGACGTTCTTGTACTGGTCGACGGTGATGGTTTCGAAGCCGTTGATGCTGTCCTGCGCTTGCAGAGTTGCACCGTCTTTGGCCACGAAGCGGGAAGGGCGTTTCTGACGTACAGTCAGGCCGTTCTCATCGTTGACTTGGTTGACGAATTTCGAGTTTACGAGACGTCCCATGACCAACTGGTTCTTTACGAGGTAAAGCATGGAGTTGGCGTATACTTGGGCGTCTAAAAAGGCGTTAGCCATGATAGTTATCCTTTCGAGCGGACCATCTTCTCAAACGAAGCGAAGTCCGTGGTTGCTGGGTTGGTACGTGCCCCTTTGCCAGAGCCGCGTGGGCGGCGTTTGCCCGGCTTGGGCGCTCTAGTCGGCTTCGTCCGACCTTTGTTCTTACCGTCGTCAGCATTTGACGTGTCGAAACGGGCTTCTACGCGCCCGAAGTAAGCTGCCTGCCGTTCAACAGACATAGACGCCACCTTTTGAGCCTCATCTGGGTTAGAGGCGAAGTGGTACATAATCTTTGCGCCGTTTTCACTCTCGGAGATTAAGGAAACGAGAGTGGGCGAGAGCCGGTACTTACCAGCTTTTCCGCCTTCGATAACTACTGCTTCGAAGTCGTCAATATCTTCTAAACCGGGAGTTAGAACATTGTCAAGGAAATTTTTCTCCAGTTGCTCTACTTGTGCGGCTTGGGCTTGTGCAGCCTCATTCTTTTTGGCCTCGACCTTCGCCTTGTGCTCCCTCTTTCGGAAAGCAACTTCGGCGTTGTACTCTGCAATATCCTGCATGTACTGCGCGTCGATTTCCCCGAACTCATACTTTTTAAGGTCGGAAGGATCGGGCTTCGATAGGTCAGACAGGTCAGCCTCTTCGGTCGTCTCTTCTGAGGCGGTCGTGTCGGGGGCGGATGTTTCTTTCCCTGCCTTTAAAGCCGCAAGTTCGCGTTCGGCCTTTTCAGCTCGCTCACGTTCTGCATGCTTTTCGGCGGTGATTTCCGCTATGCGTTTGCCAGCACTTTTCTTGCGCCGCTTTTTGCTCTTATCGTCTCGATCCGCGTCATCATCAGCGGCGTCAGCATCAGGCTCGCCGTCGTCGCCATCGTCGTCTTCAGCGCCGTCGTCGTCATCAGCCAGGTCTTCGTCGTCGTCACCATCGTCATCTTCTCCTTCTGCAATCAGGTCATCCAGGTCGGCCTCGTCCTCTTCGCCTTCACCTTCGTCACCGTCGTCATCGTCAGCGCTTTCGTCGACAAACTGCGGCCAGTCCGGGTCTTTCCGGGCAGCGATTTCGCCGTGACTGTCGACAAGCTCCCCGTCGTCATAGGTTTCAGTTACAAAGCCTTTAAAGATATCAGGTACTTCGGTTTCGGTTTTAGACATTAGGTTCTCCTAGGTTCATGCCGGGTGGCGGGCTGTTTTCCATCTCCATGATGCGGTTAGCAATCTCTATTACAGTAGCTCCATCGTTAATGTCAAGCGACTCTATTCGGGCTGCGACTTCAACAGCGTCAATTTCGACGCGATCTGTCTCATTTTGGACACGCTGCCGGTCGTTGATGATGTCCATGACCATCTTACGGACTTCCGCTCTAGCTTTTTCGGCGCGCGCGTTGGCCTCTGCTGTCTTGGCCTGCTTTTCTGCGAGTTCGGCCATGAATGCGGCCTCCTGCATCTGCTCTTGGCGTTTCTGAGCCTCCTGGGCTGCGGCAGCGGCCTGTTGCTCTTCTGGCGTCATGTCTTCCGGGTCTGTCATGCCGAGCTTGGCCTTGAGCCTCTTGGCGATCTTACCCGCTCCAGGCCAGTCTTGGGCCTCTACGATCTCCGGTGCTGCGACCTGCATGAGGTCCGGCATGGCGTTGACCATGTTTAGCATGCCTTCGGACGCTTCCAGGCGTCGGGTGACTTGTGACGGGCCTGTGTGGACGGTGACGGTGTACTTTCCGACCGTTACGTCCGGCTCTTCCTCGGTTTCTCCGTTGATGACGGCCAGCTTCTCTTGCTCGCTGCCGAACTCGTCGACGTCGATAATCTTCACGACGCGGGGGGTGTCGTACAGGACCGGGATGAGGTCGTTCAAGACGCGTCCACACTCTTCGATAGCCATATCCAGGTTATCGAGGTAGATCACGGAGCCAATTTCGCCCATTTTCTGACGTGCCAGGATAGCTTTACCAGAGACTTCGTTAGAGGTCATGCCGAGCGACGCTTCGTGGATGTTGGTCACGTCTTTCATGTCCTGCGCGGCCATTCCAGCCTCTTGAATGAGGGCGCTTTCGACCTGCGCTGGAGCTGTACGTGTTGGAGCTTGTCCGGCACTTCCATTGTAGACAAGCAGCGTATCGTTTGACAGGTGCGCGTTCCGCCATTCCTTTTCGCGACCCTCTACGGCGGCGTCTGAGGCTACCCAAGGGGCTTTTGGAGTAAGCATGAGCTTTTCTACGATCACGGAGCGCCAATAATTGTGCATGCGCTGCGGGTCTTTGGCGAAACGTACCACACCGAAGCGCTGACGGCTGTAAGCGGTGTCGATTTCCCATCCAGGGACGCGGAATACGGGCAGTCGCTTGATTGGAAGCTCGATTGGGCCTTCCAGAATGGAGTTCCCGGTACAAATATGACACACGGCTTTGGAGCGCAGTGTTTTGCGCATATACGGCTCGTTCGTGTCCTCGTCGAGGACCATATTTTCGAAGATTTCGCGCAGTTCTGACCCGCGCATGTCTGTGACGTCGACTACGTCGCCATTGAGCATTAGGACGAGTGTTCGCTCTTCGTACTCCATCTGCCAGTAGTGCACGACGCGGATTTTACCTTCCTCGTACCAGCCATCGCCGATATTTTGGGAGATACCGCTGTCGTACTCTAAATCGCCGGTTTCTTTGTTCTTATAGACCTTTTCAAAGTCGGCCTGGTCGACCTCTTCGATGATATAGGCGCGTTCCGCGTCTGCCCCGGTGGGCTCTACGGAATTGGCGTCCCATACGACGGCCAGAGGGTTTGGAATTTCGTAAATACGGGCGTCGCGTTCGAACACATCGTCAAATGCGTACTCCACGGCCAATCCGAAGTTGCCGATCCCGCAGATAGCTGCGTTTTGAAACGCGTTGTTGTACGCGCGGTCGGCGCGGGATGTCTTTTCGATGGATCGGATGATGCCCTGTCTCAAGTGCGCGACGTCTTTGTTTCCTCCGACGTCCGGGGTAACTCTGATTTGGGTTTCGTTCATACGACGATTGCCGACTAGCTGACCGATGAACGCGGGTAGGCGGTTGATCGTCAGAACGGGCTTTTTCTCCCGAATTCGTCTTGCTTTGATCGTGTCGTCCCATTGCTCCCCGGCTACAAACAAGCTGTCTTCCAGCGCTGCTTGACGATTACCCTCGTCGGCAGAGATGTCAACCGAAAAGCCTTTCCGCATGTTCTCAAGAAACTCTTGTTCGGTGTCAAATCCGTCTGGAATATACTTCTTTTTGGATACGTTCCGTGCCTTTTTCTCGCTGCGTTTGGAGTTACGTTTTACCATTTATGCCATCCATCCTTGGTCGCCGAGGTCGCCCCCGTACACATTGCCATTCGCGTCGATATTGACCACTTTCGGCTCTACACTTCCGCCGTATGTATCATTACGCGGTTTATCTGTCCAGCTCGTGATGCTCGACAAGTCTGCGAAGGTCAAGGCCAGGGCGTCGCCAAGATCGGGCGAGCGTACTTTCCGGCTCCGCATGCTATCCTTACTTTCGAGGGAGAAGTCATTGTTATGACTGTCTTTTCTCTTCGGTCCGATGAGGTCAGTTTGCAGCTCATCGTCGTCTGGAATTCTGACGCCCTCGTCTAAATCAAGCCATTCTTTCATCCGCTTCCACATTTCGTCTCTGCGCAGCTTTGGGCCGGGTAGACGTGGTGTGGCGTTTTTGTGTTGGCTTTTTGACCCAAAATTGACGGCTTTTACCAGCTTTTTGTACTCAGGTCGCCGCGCCTTAAGGAAGTCTATTAAGGGTGCCCCGAGGCCTCCGGCGTCGATGTTTACTTTCGCGGGCTTGTGCTCTTGGATGAGCGCGTCAATCCAGTCGCAGGCTTCGGTCGCGCTGATCTTGTTCCGACGTAGAACGCGCTCGCACTCGTGTCCACGGCGCATAGCAATCGCAAATCTGTCTCCGCCTTCGCCAGCAGGGTCAATACCGAAGATGAGAGGACCGCCGCCTTCAATCTCGTATCTCTTTCGGGCCTTGAGTACGGTATTACCCTTGATATAGCTCTCGCCGTCGCTGGACTGGAAGGCCAGGGTTGGAGTTGCCGGGTATTCCTGATTGAAGAGCGATACGGAGCGCAGCTCGCGGATTTTCATGCGTCTCCACATCATCTGCTCGTTGGTGCAGCCGAACATTTCCGCGTAATCGACCTCTGACAGTTCGCCCTCGATTATGTCTGCGCTGAGTTTGAAACTGGCGTCGACCGGGCGCTGATATTCGAGCTGCCAAAACCAAGGGATGAACACGGGGATATAGTCCGTCATACCGGCTTCGGCTTCGTTCCAACGCTCATAATACTCGCCGCTCGCGCCGTTGGCCGTACTCTCCAGGATAATCTCAGTTCCGCGCGCGTCTGGCACACCTTGGACCGACGAGGCGAAGTGGGCTTGAGGGTTCTGCCAGAAAGCGACCTCTGAGCCGTGGAATAGGTGAGGGGTTCGGCCCCGTCCGCCCTCTTTCGCGCCAGCCGTACCGATTGAGTACGCGCTGTCGAGCCGGTCGAACATGAGTTCTTTGGCGTTCGCGGTGCCGGTCGACGGAGCGATTGGGTTATGTTTGTGGAAGCGGTCGACCATTTTGAACAAGTTGTCCGTGGCTTTCTGCTCGTGCGAGAGAATGTAGACGTTTACGCCTTTAAAGAGGGTGGAGCGGCGATAGAAGCGCCCGCCAGTATAGGTCGAGATACCTTGCTGTCTCCCTTTCAGCACAAGTGCGCGAACACGTCCGGTTTCTTTGCGTTGCTGCTCCAGGCGTTTGTGGAGATAAATCTGAGCTGAGTTGAAGATAAACGGGACTGTCTCGTTCTCTTTTGTCTGTACTTTCAAGCAGTTAGCTGCATAGTAGGGGTAGCTCGCGCGGAACTTCGCAAGCTCTTCCACCATACGTTCGGCGACGTTAGCCTTCGGATTGTGAGCCATATGCGTCTCCTACCATCTCAAATTCGGCGTCAATGGTCATTTCGTCTTCCAACTTTTTCTGTTGGTGCGCGTCGATCTTATCAAGCAGGCTTTCCACGTCATCCTTGGAGCCGACCTCGAAGTCCTTTTGGATCGTCTTGGTGAACAGCTTAGTGTAGAACTCGCCTCTGTTCTGGCGTCCCCACTTTGCCAACTCTTCGGTTCCGCCGATCATCTCGAACGCAGTCAACACCGCGCTCTTGGCGTACTTCGCCGCGTTCACCATGATAGTGCCGTCCGGCGCAGTCGCGGGTAGCGAACTCGTACTGGTCGGAGCCGGTAGGTGATCGGGCTTGGAAGGGAGCCGCTTCGGCGGTGGCTTAATCGTCCTCATTGGCCAACGTCATCTGCAAGTCGTCCAGGTCGCGCTCATAGTCCGGCCCATAGCCGTTGTCTTTCAGCCACTTACTCATAGCAGGCGCAGACACGCCCAACAGGCGAGATGCACCCGCTTGCGACCCCTCTGAGACAACTGCGCTCAAACGCTTGACGTGCTCTTGAAGGGTAAGGGGTTGGGCGATCCGGGTGTTCGATCCGAGTTTGATGCGAAGGTCGCGATATCCGGCTGTGTCGAGGTACTGTGACAGTCCCGATGGGAATATCCCGAGCCGGTCTGCCGCTTGCTTCAAGCCTTCACCCTTGCGGATGCAGTCTCTTACAACTTCCAGTCTCTCTTTTAGTTTTTTAGGGTCGCGCGTCGCCATTTTTATATCCTCTATCTCACAGTTAACGGCGTTGAATAGGCGTGTCAAGCCGTCTTCGCCCAAACTTTGTCATACCGCGTCACCAGCACCATACGATACTGACCGGGCAGTACGACGTGATACTTGTCCAGGTCGGTGTCTGAGGGTCCGAGCACCGCGACCGCTATAGCCTCTGTCCCGGCATTCGACACGAGTATACTGGACGCCCCGTTCGGGACAGTCGACAGTTCGACCCATGTGTCCGTGGTGTCGTATTTCAACGTAGGCGCAGCGTGGCCACGGCTCTGCGGTTGTGCGCGCAGTACTCGCTCGCCGCGCTTAGGGTCAACACCCTTCGTCTCTACGAAAACCAACGCCACGGCCTGTGTCAGGGCATTTATCGCCCAAATGGCGTCAGCCGTGCCCGAAACAGTCCGAACACGGCCAGCCCATACCCCCTTAGCCGAGGTTCGTGAGAAAGGTATCGAAGTCGGTCAGTGAAGTTTGTAGGCCGGGGATGAGTGCCACTGCGGTAGACAGGTCTTGCAGGGCCGTTACGATTGCTTGAAGTTTCGCTAGCATGATGTGCTCCATTTGCCACGTGGTCTTTGATCCGTGGAGCACGTATTATACGCGACTTAGCATAATCGTCAAGTATACGCGAACGGAAATAATGGTGAGGTGTGGGAGCCAGGCGTGATGCCGCCCACCTGGCTCCCCGGAGCGTAGTGCTCTTGGCAACACAGGAGAACAAGCCGTTGCCATCTTTAAAGCTAGGCTAACCCTGTATGGGTGTCAACAGGTTTTATGCGTCGCTTTCGATGACCTGCTTACGACATTGGCCCCGCAGAATTGTGGTGGCGGGAGCCTTGGGCGCGAAGACTTCCAGGATATCGGAAATCCGCTCCGCGCAGTCTTCCTCGCTGGCCACGACCGTCCGTTCCACAAAATACGGGACACACTGCGTTTCAGGGTGCGAAGCGTTGCACGCGAAGATGATGATAAGTGCGTCGAACATGTGGCCACGTTAACCGGGTTTTTGAGTGTGTCAAGTCTCATTTATCGAGTTACCCTACGCGGCTCGGTTTTCCGGCAGATTTTGATTTTGCCGGTACACTACGGGTTTTGGTTTTGTGGTGTATACGCGATTGCGTGTGGCGCACAAACTTAACTCGCTTAAGGGACTTGGAAATTTTGGGGTGGGGTTTACGAACGACCATAAGCAATGCAACCCGACCAACCCAAGAACCACCCCCCCGGCACCCGCTCAGCCACCACCCTACCCTGATTAGGATAACACTTAGTTAACCTAATTAGGATAGCAGTTCGGTGAGCTTAGTTACTTAGTTACCTAGTGTTACCCCTTTCTCTTGCCGAATGTCGGGCGCTTAGGCTTTAAAGATTTAGGTTGCTTAGGGGTTGAGGTGGGTAGGCGGCCAGTCCATAGAGCCTCAATGGCTTCGGGGCTGGATGGGCGGCTATATCGTGTGAACATGGGGTTGATCCGTTGGTTTGTCTATAAAACTGTTATCGCATATATGTCTTAATAACAAGTTAACAAAATAAGAAAGATATTTATTTTCTCAGTTGGCGGGTGTGTGGGGCTGGTCTAGGGGCGTGATCATGGCTTACCAACCGCACAACTACGAAACACAAAAAGCCTCGCGTTATGTTACTTATTTAAACTGATACCATAATAAATAAGATAGCGCTTTTTATAAAGCAACAATGTATAGAGTTCAAAAATGCGCAAACCCTTGTAATTGTTCAAATTACCCTATCTGCACAATATAGGCCAACAACCCGCTTAACGAAAAAACTTATGCTTTAAAGCAAAATAATGCTTGCACACCTAATTTAATGGTGTTAATGTCACTACATCAAATGCAAACGAGAGCAAACAAATGACACACTTTAACACCCAAAATGCACAAAACAGCGCCCAAACTGGCAGCCACAAAAACGATAACACTTCCCACGGTATCGCCTTGCGTGAAGAGTGGCTTAACAACGTAGCCGCCGAAATGATGCCGTATATCGGCGAGACCGCAGAGGATAGCGTGAACGGGACTGACAGTGACGGGCAAGCGGGTGAGGCGTTTCGCTTCCCCACCGTCAAAGTCTCATGCGGATGGCCGCACAAAGGCGGCACCGCTAAATCACGCGTTCGCGGCGAGTGTTGGGACACAGCGGCGAGTGAGGGGAACTATGCTGAGATATTTATCTCACCTATGGAAAGCGATGGCCGTGAGGTTGCGCACATTCTGGCACACGAGCTAGTGCATGCTTTGCTTGGCACCGCTATCGGGCACAAAAAGCCTTTCCCGCAGATCGTTAAGGCGATGGGCTTGCAAGGGAAACCAACGGCAACCTATGCGGATGATGACGCGGACTTCTGGACATGGGCGCAGCCTATCCTAGATCGCGCGGGCGACTATCCACACGCCACGCTGACAGATACGAGCGGCAAGAAAAAGAGCAAGACTTACTTGCTCAAGGTGGTATGTGCTGAATGCGATTATACAGTCCGCACAACCGCGAAACATGCTGACCGCGCCTTGCCCGCGTGCCCATGCTGTAGCGACTATGAGACAGGGTACATTGTACCGATGGAACTGGAGGAATAGACATGACTAGTCCAGCCCATAAGCTGCCAAAAGAGATGGGCGACTTTATCGCCCTCTCTCACTTCGCTCCACTATTGATCAATGGTGACGGGCTCGACCTATCCTTTAAAGAGGGTGCGCAGGTAGATGACTTTTGCGAGCGTAACGAGTATACGATAAATGACGGGTTCTTTGATTGCAGGCCAGATGAAGAGCGCTTCGCCAAGTGCGAGATTACAGGCCTCTATGGTGACTGCATGCCGTTCAAATACTTTAAGAGCGTGGCATGAGAGTTGCACCCGCTTTCGATAAGAATTCAGCGCGCGGGCGTGGCACCGATCCATACCGCCAAGCCTTGAGGAATAAAGAAAATGAAACGCCTGATTTGCATCCTGCTATTGATCGCTTGCACCGCATGCGCCTCAATGCCATACGAACACGAAGCGCCTTGCTGGACACCTGAGACAGGTTACCACGAAGCGCCCTGCAACTAAGCATCTAACCGGAGTTGAACCGATGCCGATTTATTACGAAATCAAAGACACTGAAATCGAGGTCACGGGTGACACGTACACAAAGCGCCACCTTCTAAAGAGTGAGGGCGCGCGATGGGACGCCAAAAACAAGGCTTGGACTATGCCTGTTTCGTCTCGCTATTGGGTAGAGAACACCCTAGACGCGGTGCCACGCGTGAAGGTTGTAGAAAAGGAAGTGGAGAAAGTCACACCCCCCAAGATAACGCGCCTTACTCAAGACGATCACGAGCGCATAGAGAAAATGGTCGCGCGACAGGTTGAGCTTGCCCGCGAGAAAATGCTACCTGATTTAGCTGAGCACTATAACGACGATATCGAAGCGCTCGCCAAGTCAGTCAAAGACGGCATAATCGAGGAAGTAGGACGCCAGAACACTAACTTAGTCCTACGCCTGGACGAGATAGAAGCACGCGCTGAGAAGTCACGTGTTATCGAAGTGAAAACCGATCGCGGCACAAATAAGGTAACTGGCCTATCTCACCCCATGCTAGAAACCTTGATAACGTCACTTGCTGCCGGGCTGAATGTGTGGATCGCTGGACCTTCTGGCTCGGGCAAGACTTATGGCGCGATGCAAGCGGCGGAGGCACTAGGCCTCAAGTTTGAGGCGCAAGGCGCAATGACTATGGCCCATGAGTTGACGGGCTTTGTCGACGCCAACGGCACATACCACGAGACGCCATTTGTTAGGGCCTTTAAAGAGGGTGGGCTAATCTTGCTTGACGAGATTGACGCCGGATCGAACGAAGCGCTTTTGTGTTTGAATTCAGCACTGGCCAACGGCTTTATGTCACTTCCCAACGGCGAGCACGTCAAAGCACATGACAACTTTAAGTGCATCGGAGCGGCTAACACTTTCGGGCATGGCGCAACGGCTGAATATGTCGGTCGCGTTCGGATTGACGCAGCATTCTTGCAACGCTTCGGGGCTCGCCTTGATTGGGGCTATGATGAAGAGCTAGAAACCAAGATGACAGGCAATGACGAGTGGAGCGCGCGCGTTCAAGCGGCTAGAGCAGCGGCCAAAGAGCAAGGCCTTAAAGTTATGATTACGCCGCGCCAATCACAAGCGGGCGCAGCGCTTATCAAGCAAGGCATGACGCCAGATGACGCGGCACAACTCACCTACCTTGCCGGACTGTCAGACGAGCAAGCGCAAACCATAGAGCGCGCCATTTTAGCCGCTGAGCGCACGTCGCGCCTAATGGAGGAATATGAAAATGCATAGCCGCATAGTGAAATTAGAAAATGAGCAGGATAGCGCGCGCGCCCTGGTATTTGAGAGCGTGCGGGAACTGTTAGAGTATGCCAACCGCGTGACGCCCTCAACCTTTAAAGGGCTAAGTGAAGGAGAAACCCGCCTTGTGCCGCGATCCGACAAGATACTCGACCAAATAGAAACGATTGAGAAACTGGCAGAGAAAGAGCCTCACATGCAACGTGCTGTGGCGGGTGGTATGGCCGACGTACCGGCTTTTCTGCAAGGCTCGCCGATAAACATGCGCATGCGTCGCCGACGTGAGGCTAAAGCCCCCATAACTATCTGCGTAAGCTCTATCACAAGCGGAGGCATAAAGAGTTATCTAATCGAGCGTAGGGGCGTTGCAGTGCTCGCCTTGCTGCGTAAATTAGAAGCCGCAGGCCATGCCGTGACACTTCACTTGACCGCAGGCATGAAGCCTTATAGCGCACATACTTTCTTTGGGGTTGTCCCGCTTGAGAGTAAGCCGCTAGACGTGGCGCGGGTGGCGTTCGCTCTTTCCGACGCGCGGGTACAGCGTCAAGTCATGTTTTCAGTAGGGTGCAAGCACGTCGCAGGTAGTCGCAACCGGATCGCTTGGCCGTATCATGATATGGATTGGAATACGCGGATTGCAGACCAGCAAAAAGTCTATGGGCAGCTATTGGACGTCGACCCTAAAACTATCCTGATTGTGCCGCCTGTGTTTATGGACGAAGCAGACCATTTTAAGACTGACGAAACAGCGGCGGCATGGGTTAACATGCGCTACGCTGAGGCAAGCGCAATTCATGAGGTGCACGAATGACACCACGAGCAAAACGCGCTTTAAAGCATGTAACTGAATTCTTGTTCGAGCACGGCATTGAAGTCGAGGCCGCATGGCTTGACCCAACGTCCGGCAAGCAACGTGAGAAAGTCATGACGCGCCACCTTGTATGGGAGCACATGGCAGAGAACAATCCCCATATGTCGCTGAGACAGATCGCGCTTGAGACCGGCACACGAGACCATGCAAGTATCATCTACGGCATACGGCGCGCGCCGCATTGGCGAGCAGTGCTGCGGGGACAGATAATCCCTGCGGGCTGGAGAAAGAAACCGCTTGACACCCCGGAAACATAGAACTATAACCCCATTAAGCCAACAAAACGGAGAACCCAAAATGGCTAAAATTGAACACACTGAATTGTTTCGGTTCGAAAATTTCGACCCGTCTATAGTCGGCAAGAAAGTCGGCAACAATCGCACAGTGTCGCACGTATTATCTGCTAACCGTGAAGGCGGCGAAGATCGCACCATTATCGGGAGCCTGCACGGTCACCCCGTATTCACACTGTATAAGAAAGAAGGCGGCTATACGCTGCGCCTGGACACCTGCGGCTACACAACTGTCACAACCCGCGCCGCTATGGCTGACTTCACTAGAGCTGCGGGACTGCGCATCGGTGTTTCTATAGCTGGCGGGGAGTTATCCGCTGCGCTGTTTCACCCGGTCGGGGGTCAAGAGCTTTTACCGTCTGGCGGGAGTATAATCCGCTACGACATGAGCGCCGAAGAGTGGGCGCACTTCACTGACCTACGGGAGCTAACCTAATGTCTATCGTTGCAGAGATAATGGCCGCAAACATGCGCCGCACACACCGCCGTCAACATCCGGGAGCGTTCGGAGCGATCCGCAATTTCCCTCGCTGGTCACGCCTGGTCGGAAGCCCGCACAGCGCACAGTCGCATGTCGTCGGTACTATCATCCAAGGCGGCGGACACCAAACCCGCCAACGGCGTCGCCATATCATGCGCGAGTGCTTTAAAGCAGGAGAAGACCCGATCCAAATGCTGGAGATTTTCGATGAGGAAGTTCCTCGCAAGCCTGCTAACTAGGTTCACTCGACCCTATCACACACCACATGAGGACATGAGACATGTACTTAGGAACCAAAAATTTAAGGCACGCAATGCGTCCCTTCGCCCGAACAAACCGCCTAATACGTAGGATCGACAACTGGCGATTGTCTTTAAAGGCTAAGAAAGGCGGATGGGACTTAGACTTGTTCTTTGACCTCAAGCATTACTTGCAGGATTGGGAAGACTTGGAGAAAGACCCCAATCTTCACGACCTGGACAGCCTAAGAGACGAGATAGATCGTATAGTTGTTTTGGCGGATTACAGCAATGTTTGCCGGAAACGTTTAGCGGGCTACATGTCCCACTTAGCAGAGGACATTCTTGACCCGTCCCGCTACGGCTCCACCTTCATGCAGGACAACCCGGACCATGAAGATCGGTACGAATTTCCGTGGAATAAAGAGGATGACGAGACATGCGCTTAGTCGCCAGAATAATCGAGTACACCAAGCCCGGAAGGCGCGGCGCAGATCGTAACCTCGTAGAGGAGTTCGAGATGGACGGATCGCAGGTAATGCGCGAAGTCGTCAAGGATTTTATTGAGGTGGATAACATCCACGCACAAGACGCCATGCGCGCGTCAGTCGACCATATCGGACCCAACCAGTACATGGTGTTCCGATGGGTTAACAAGCACGGCGCTTGCGTAGTAAGTTTAGCAACGCACCAAAAGGAAACAGATGATGACTGAGAAACCTAACAAGTGGGTAACCATCCGCGAGAACTCCGCCTACCCAGACTACTACGCGAGTATGACGAAGGATGAGCAGCGGCGTCACGAGCGCGACCTGGATCGCAAGGTACGCAACTATCAACACTTCTGGAAGCGGTGCGCCTATATCTTCAACGATGGTCCACGCCTGGAATGTGACGGAGTGTGCAGATACTACCTGTACGACGATAAACGGCAGCAGATAGGCCTAGCTCTATGGACACCTGACATCGCCTACTCTATCGCCGATGAGTACGGTATCGAGCCGATTGCGAAAGAGCCTGTTGACACTTCTGAGCGGATACGGTAACAACCCGTTAAGGAGAAACAGTATGAAAGTATCAGAACTCGACAAAGAGAGCCGCGAAATCCTGGAAGAGCAGGTAGAAGAGGCTTTAAAGGCCCTAGGTCTGGAAGCAGATTACAAGGCTGCGTCCGAACTATACCGCGCGGTCATCCGCACCATCACCCGGCGCAACTCGACCGAAGACGGTCCAGCCGACGCACGTAACAGAAAGTTCGTCATCACGAGCATGGTTATTTGGGACGTGCGCAACGGCCTGGACAACGCTATCGAAGAGGCCCAAACGGAAGAGCCGATTGAGGTCTACGGTATGGCGAAGATCATCGACGAGATCGCCGACATGATGGAGATGTATTTTGAGGCGCAAGAGGAAGAGATACCGGAGCCATGCACCCGCGCTCACCTCCACACCCGACGTTCGTCTTTAAAGACCTCGTTGAACCGCAGCGACACGAACAAGTGTACCTTCCGCATCTACTTCCAGCGCGAAGAAATCGAGTACATGGTCACCGTGTATATCGAGAAAGGAGAATAATCATGGATACCTTTAAAGCAGTAGCCGGGGCTTTGCTCGGTCAATTCCTTCGGTGGATCACCATCGGATACGCTCTAGCGACGGGAGTGGGCCTTGGCTTCCTCACCATCAACGCTTTCCTCTGAGTCCTCTACCTGGCCCTCTAGTCACCAACTGGCGCAAGCTGACTTGGCTGATTTAGAGGTCCGCATTTTCGCGTTCTGGAACACCGCAACTGAAGATGTAAAGCGGGGCTGGCTTGACAAAGAACAGCGCCTCAAGGATATACTTAAGCGAGACGATGAATTAGTGCCGCCGTTCTAAGGAGAGAATACGTGCAAAAAGATGCTATCAAAGACCTTGCCCGATCAGGGATAAGTGAAGCTGCCGCCGAAGCAGCCGGTATGTATACCGAAGATAGCGCCCGCGACGTTTACCAAGACTTCCGCAAACTACCTTGCATTGTCATCCCCTACTATGACCCTGAGACCGGCGAGCTTATGGAGTTCGAACGCGACGGCGAGCAGCTACCATTCGCCCGCATTCGATACCTCAAAGAGCCACGGGTACGCCAAGGCTTCGGAAAGAAAGCCAAGCCGCAGCGCTACGCACAGCCTAGCAACTCGGGCGTGTTTCCATACTTCCCGATGGGATCGGGTGTTGATTGGGGCGAAGTGCTGGCCGACAAGCGTTACAAAATTGTCATCACCGAAGGCGAGAAGAAAGCCCTGGCAGGGTGCCTCGCAGGTGTTCCGACTATCGGCCTAGGTGGCGTGTTCAATTTCATGGACAGCGGTGCGCTCCTACCCGCGCTACAACGTATCATGTGGAAAGGCCGCTCGGTCTATATCTGCTTTGACAGCGATGCCGCCACCAACCCCCACATTATGACGGCAGAGGCCCGCCTCGCCGAGATACTTGCTTTAAAGATGGGCGCGAAGGTCCACCTGGTACGTCTGCCCGACAGCTCAGACGGAGCCAAGCAGGGTATCGACGACATCATTCAAAACGAAGGCATGGAGACCTGGCACTACTACCTGGACACGGCTCGCTTCATGGGCAAGGTGGACGTGGAAGTCGCCAAGCTGAATGAAGAGATCGCATGGGTGGAAGAGGAAGGTAAAGTGCTGGACGTCGAAGCCAATCTCTATATCAGCAAGGATAATCTAAGCAGCGGATCGCGATACTCGACCCGGCACGTCCTGGTAGCCAACGCCAAGGGTGACGGTGTCAAGAAACTATCGGTGTCCAAGGCGTGGCTCACACACGAGCATGCCAGACGCTACGCAACCACGGTGTTCGATCCGTCTACACTGGAGCACACGATAGAGACAGAGCGCGGCCAAGCGTACAACCTATGGCAAGGGTGGGAGACAGATACCGGCGACGTGAAGCCCTTCATGCGCCTCCACGAGCACGTGTTTCGGAACGTCAACCACGACGATCCTGACTTCGCTTTAAAGCTACTGGCATACAAGTTCCAAAATCCACACCTTAAAGTCCCTATGGCGATGGTCCTGGTCGGTTCGCAGGGCTCCGGCAAGTCCATGTGGGCCAAGATGATACGCCTCGCTGCGGGCCAGTACGGTGTCGCACAAGAGAGTGTCGCGATGGTGTCCGACTTCAACGGCTGGATGGAACGCGCGCTGATTGTCACGATGGACGAGGCGCTGCCCGAACACGTGTCATCCAAGAAAGGAAGCGAACGCTTTAAAGGATGGGTCAGCGAAGACAAGATGAGCATCAATGAGAAGTATCGCGTAAGCCGACAGATCAAGCAGTACGCGTTCTTTATCCTCACCGGCAACGACCGACGCCTGGCCAGTTTCAGCGGCGACGACCGACGCATGTATGTGGTGGACGCGGGCGACAAGCACGAGGACGGCGTGCAGTTTTATAAGCCAATCGCGGACTGGATGCTCTACAACAACGGACCGCAGAAAGTGTGTAACTTCCTCCTGAATTATGACCTGGATGGATGGGTGCCGCCAGAACATCCGCCAGTGACCCGAGAAAAGCAGATCGCGCGTATCGAGAACATGTCCCCGGTCCAGCGTCTCGCCGACGAGATGAAGACAGCCGACCAGAATATTGTCATGCTGTGGCTTGAGCAGGCCATAATGAGCGCCAAGATCGCCGAGCACTCCAACGACCCGGCAACTGCGGCGCGCGGCAGAGAGACGGTTGACGCCCTCTCACGTATCCAAGTACGGCCATACTATACGCCCGATGAGCTGGCCATGATATTCCCAATGATTGCCGAGCAGTTCTATGGTAACAAGCGCCTCAAAGGGACGGTCGCGGGCGACATCTCACGCGAGCTGCGCCACGAGGGTATCGAGTACCTTATGCCGCGCGACGAGCAAGCAGGCTTCCGTGTTCGCGGTCGGCTCCAGAATTATCTTATCATCGCAGACATGCACGACATCCCAACATCCATGTCCCAAAATGAGTTCGAGCGCCAAATGCGCCAATTCCCCACCTACGCAGAGTTGACATCTTAACTCGATTAAGATAGGAGAGAACAATGATACATCGCACATCATCTCGAATTGCCGCAGCTAAGATAAGACTTGGTATCACACGCGACCCATTCACGGAGAGCGACGTGCGCCTTGCGGCGGCGGCTAAGCTGCGCGAAGCACATCCTGATACTGGCGGTAAGTCAGATGGCGCGGAGATTGCAAAGATCAAATCCGACAGAGGTTTCTTGCTTCGGTATGCGACACCCGATGAGGCGATACAGAACAAGTGCCCCAACTGCGGAGGAACAGGATATGTTAGTGGTTGAGATCACTATAGACAAGAATTGGGAGTGGGGCTTTAAACGTTACACCCTCATGTATGGCCAGATGCGAGTATGCCTTATAGACGCTGGCTTCATTCAACTGAAAGTTCAAAGGAGAACATCATGAGTATCAAGATTAACGACGGTGAAGTAATCGACACCGGGACTATGAGCCCAGACATTGTCCGGTTCGCCATCAGCCCACAAGCTGCGCTTATCGAGGCCGCACTCGAAAGAGCGCCGAGCATCATCGGGGAAGCGCTCGACACTGCCCTTGAGTCCTGTCGTAAAAACCCTGACTTCACGGAAAAGACCGCCAACGACGCCTTGGTCGCAATTCCGGCAGGAGATTTGCGTGTCCTCATCAACCTCGCCATGTTTATCATGCACGGACGTATCGGTGCGATTGCTGGCGTCGTAGAAGACTAAACCCAACCTTTAAAGGAGAAAAACATGACTGAACAAACTGTAAAAGGTCGCCTTAGCAGCGACATCGCCCGAGCCTCAATTGACCCGCGTATTCTCGCGATCAAGAAAGGCATCGACCTGCGTCCTGAGATCGTGGCTGAAGTGCTCGACGAAGTGCTCAATGAGCTGCGCGACAATAAAAAGTACATCAACTCGTCCGAGGACGAAACGACCAAGATCAAGGTGTCCGTGAAGACTGTCCGCACTCTGGTCAACCTGTCACTGGCACACTTCGCCGGGCGTATCGCACCGACCGACGCGGAGGGAGCTTTGATGATGGTGGAGGCTATGGCCGAAGGCTTCGACACCCTGGAAGAGATGATGAAGGAAGCCGACGATGCGTAACTGGCCCGAAGCCGTTATCGAAGTGTTTGAGGAAGCGGGCGTCGATTACGATGACGTCTGCGACCTCGACAACGAAGCACTCTTTAAAGAGTATGTTACCGCCGCTGGCCTAGACGCCGAGTGGGCAGAACATCTCTGGTCCGTCCTGGACTGGATACAAGAGCTTCCTTCGACCGACGACGAAATCCCTGAGCACTTGGGCCACGTCGCCGATGAGTATAAGCGTGTCAGCCAAATCCGTCTCGACATGGATAAGGTTGTGGACGGTGTTAAATCCCGTGAGACACAACTTAAGAACATCTTGATTGACAACATTGACGCCAACGAGAGTAAGGGTGTCATGGGCTTGAAGTATCAGGCCACGATCAAGAAAACCAAAAAGCCACGCATGAACCCCGAGAAGTGGCCGCTCCTGTACCAGTATATCGCAGACGAGGGACGTTTCGACTTGCTTCAAAAGCGTTTGTCTGATACCCCTGTAATGGAGTTGCTTAACGAAGGCGAGGAAGTGCCTGGCGTGGAGCAGATGACGGTCAAATCAGTGTCCGTCCGTAAGATCGACTAGGAGAAAATCATGGGTACTAACCTCATCAATTATCAAGAGCGCTTTGAAGTCATGGCCCGCGAGGCCACGCAGACAGAGCGTGTGACAAGTAACGGACGCTTCATGTCCACCAAGTCGGGCGTCCTGTCATTCATGGATGAGGCTATGCCCGGAAACCAAGTCGCTGCCATCATTCTCGACAGTGTGTTCGAGAACACCTACTACCCTAACAAGTGGAAGCCCGGCGTCATTGAGAACCCGCGTTGCTACGCCTTTGGGCGCAACGAGGAAGAGCTGGAGCCTTACATTGAGGGCATGGAGAAAGACATGGAAGCCTTCGAGCCACAAGCCGAAGACTGTGCCTCCTGCGAGTTCAATGAGTGGGGCTCTTCAGACACCGGATCGGGCAAGGCCTGCCAACAGCGCCGACGCCTATACATGGTGCCTGCGGGCTTCTACGACCAACTCCCTGGGGGCTTCGAGCTGGACCTGATTGACAGTCCTGAAGACCTCAAAGACATGGACCCTGCTATGCTCAAGGTTCCTGTCACCTCGACCAAGAATTGGGCGAAGTATGTCCACGAAGTAAGCAAAGAGTTCAACCGTCCACCTATGGGCGTTATCACTCGCATCTATCTGACGCCGGACGCCAAGTCGCAGTTCCAAGTCAACTTCGAAGTCATTGACCTTGTGCCCGATCACTTGCTCGACGCGGTGTTCGACATGCACGAGACCGCCAAGGACAACATCATCACCCCGTACTACGTTTCAGAAAAGGACTAGTATAGCTTTAAAGGAGATTGCTAATGTTCGATGAGAGCACCCAAACTATGAGCGAGGAAGACAGTCAGAAGTTGTACGATATGTGCATCCAAATGATTGAGTTCGCCGAAGCCGCTGCGGGCAAAGACTTCCACAAGCAGGGAGAGGACCGTGCGACTATTGTCATGTCCCCTCTCGTGGCAGCATTGTTCGCCCAGGTGAAGCACCGCTATCGACCGACGCCTGCCGCCTCAGTCATCATAACCGCCACCATGATACGCAACTTTGCGATGCAGGACGACTTGTCTGAGATCGGCCTTGTGGACGCTGTGTGCGAGTTCATGCACATGATGATCAAAGCCCAGCCACCGGCCATTGTGAAACCAGACGGGAGCCCTGCGTAATGGAAGAGCAACCAGAAAACGTGTTTCGCATTATGCGCCGTGACCTCTTGGCGACCGAAGATTGGGCTCGCCTGGCGATGGCTATCGGGTACGATCCGACCGACGTCGAGGGCCAAGGCCGCGACATCCTCAAGCGCCTTAGCGCAATGGGCGTCAAGCCCGTCACCCAACCTCAATAGCGGAGACCCCTTTGCGATATAGTGATATCATCACCATTGACTTCGAGACCAAGGTTATCGAAGGTAGACCAGCCTATCCTCCCGAGCCGGTCGGTGTCTCCATCAAGGAGGGTGGCGATGAGAGCTTCTACTATTCGTGGGGACACGCCGCAGGGAAAAACAATGCAACTAAACAGGAAGCATACGAAGCGCTGGCCAAGGCCGTCAACTCTGGCCGTCCTCTTCTCTTTTTCAACGCTTATTTCGATATATCTATTATCGTTGAGTATTTCCTTTTGCCTCAACCTCATTGGAGCCGCGTTCACGACGCCGCCCAGCTCGCTTTTCTTATCGACCCTCACGGCCTTAAGCATGACCTTAAATCTCTTGCCGAAGAGCACCTAAACTGGCCTGCCGAAGAGCGTGACCAGATCGGGGAATGGGTATGGGAGCACCGCAAACGTATCCGCGAAGAGTTCGGACTAAACCCGACCCGCAACAAAGGCAAAGTGTCCAAGGTCTGGCAGTATTATTGGATCGTGCCCGGAGACCTAGCTGGAGAGTACGCCAAGGGCGACACCGACCGAACGTTCGAGCTGTTCCGCTATTGGGCTCCACACGTACATAGGCTTGGCATGTGGGACAGTTACCGCCGTGAGCGGGAGGTTGCCCCCATATTCTACCAGAACGAGCGTGAGGGCATGCGTGTGGACCAATACGCGCTTGAGGCCGACTGCGAGAAGTATACCGACATCCTGGCATACGTTGAAGAGCAGCTACGCGACCGCCTGGACGACAGCGACCTAAACTTCGACAATGACGCCCATGTGGCCGAAGCACTGAGCCGCAACGGTATCGTAGAGGACGAGGACTGGAGCCCCACCAAGACGGGCGCGAAGTGGATGGCGAAGCATCCTGCGGCCAACATAACCGACATGCCGAAAGAGTATCGGTCCATGTCCAAAGACCTTCTCAAAAAGAGACACTACCAAGACTTCCAGGTGTTCTGTGCGCTCGGATATCGCAACCGCGTGTCTACTGCTTTAAAGATGTTTATGCGTCCTTGGGCGGAGCAGGCGAGCCACACTGGCGGATGGATACACACACATTGGAACACAACGCGTGGAGGCTCGGGCGGCACACGTACCGGACGCCCGTCAACCTACTCCCCGAACTTCCTGAATATCAGTAAGGACTTCGAGGGACGTCCAGACGGGTACGAGCACCCGGACTTCCTGCTTGAGGCGGACGAGAAACTGCCGTTGGTGCGCGAGTACATCATCGCCGATAGCGAAGAGCACACTATCCTGCACCGCGACTTCTCCGGTCAAGAGCTGCGGATATTCGGGCACTATGAGTGCGGACCGTTGCTGCGCGCCTACCTGGAAGACCCAGATATCGACGTGCACCAAATGGTGTTCGACAAAATCCTAGAACTCTTCCCCGGCACACCGCTCAATCGCGGTAAGACCAAGATCATCAACTTCCAGTCGCTATACGGTGGAGGCGCGAACGCGCTGGCAGGAGACCTAGACATTGACCTATCCGAAGCTCGAATGTTCAAAAACTATCACAACGCAGCGCTCCCCGGCAGAGTTGCCCTTGTGGATACTATTAAAGGAATTGTGCGTCGAGGCGAGCCTATTAGAACTTGGGGAGGGCGATGCTACATGCCCGAAGACCCTCGCTTCATTGACGGGCGTATGCGCAACTTCGAATACAAGCTCATTAACTATCTCATCCAAGGGAGCGCCGCCGACATAACCAAGCAGGCGATGATTGATTGGTGGAAACACCCCGACCGGGAAGCTAGGTTCCTCGTACAGGTGTATGACGAGATAAACATCGTGAGCGGGAAGACGAATGCGGCACGACAAATGCAAGTGCTTAGAGAGAGTATGGAGAAACCGCGTATCGACGTGCAGATGAAGTCAGATGGCAAGCACGGACACTCGTGGGGTAAATTAGAAAAAGGAGAGCCAACATGATAGCTGAAATTTTAATCGCGTTCTGGATGGGAGGCGTGGCTATGGCCTTCACCGCCATGACCCGGGTTGACCTGCGT
>Ga0209948_1000029_pt1 | contig 44081 bp, 39 predicted proteins | sample SalPonR2_C_D2_MG_FD_185709 | JGI IMG/M metagenome (GOLD analysis project Ga0209948, IMG submission 185709) | Salt pond soil microbial communities from South San Francisco under conditions of wetland restoration - Salt Pond MetaG R2_C_D2_MG... ... | reverse complement strand
TAGAAAATAAGATTTTGCTCCCCGTACCAATTGGCGTAGGTATTCCTATCCACGCCAATTTTAAGATAACTACCTGTTGTATTAAACTCATATAAATCTTCTTGCTGTGTTTTATTCTCGTTGCCTAGTTCAGCAGCCAAATAGAGGTCTTGCGTAATTCTGTAGTCCCCAACAAGTTCCAATCCGGTATAGTTTTCATTCAAAGATGACATTACTAATCTGCTCAGGTCTATGCCAACCCTTAGACCATAGGCTTGTTCATAAACAACCGTATCCTTTGATTGGGTATCTATTGACTTGCTTTGTGCGGCCAACGAAATTATTCCCAGAAAAAAAGCTAGGCTAATGATATATTTTAACATGCGTAGAATCTGAGTTAATGATTTCCGAACGTATAATCTCGACTTCTTGAATCCAATTATTGGTATCTGTTTGTAACGTTCCTGTTAGTTCTTCATAATTAACGATAAAACCACAAGCGCGGGATTTAAAGTCTTCCAATCGAGCGTAATCGAAAGTAACTGTATCTATATTACCAATTTCGGAGCCGTCATCATTATCATCTGAATTCGATATCAATAAGAAGCCCGTTCTGTCCTCCGAAGTTTTAAGTGGAACTGTTATCAAATTTAAATTGGTTCTATCTGCCAACGTGTTCACCGTAATAGTTTGCCCTTGGCCTACGACTCTTAAGGCTGTTACATTTTTAGGGCTTTCCCTATCATTGACATCAAAAAACTCTATGACCATCAATGGTGTGGTTCCTTCGACGCAGATATCATCCTTTTCGCAAGAAGCTATGGTAATAAAGATGATGAGTAGTAAAATACTGTAAACGAAATTTTTCATGTATTTAAAATCTGGTCGATTACTTGTTTCGTAATTTTTTAAATCGATATTCTGTTGTAACCATTGCTTTATCGTGGTGATTTATGATATACCAACGACGCTACTTCTTTTCTAAAAGTACAACATTTTCAACATGATGGGTTTGAGGAAACATATCTACCGGCTGTACTTTCGTTACATCATATAGTTCTTTCATAAGTTCCAAATCTCTAGCTTGCGTAGCGCTGTTGCAGCTCACATAAACTACCTTTTGCGGTGCTATGTTTAGTATTTGTTGAACAACGTCCTTATGCATGCCATCTCTTGGGGGGTCTGTGATAATAATATCCGGTACTCCATGTTCCGAAATAAATCGAGCGTTAAAGACACTTTTCATATCTCCCACGAAGAACTTTACGTTTGTTATATTATTATTTTCTGCATTGGACTTGGCATCTAGTATCGCCTCGGGAACCGATTCAATTCCGATTACCTTTTTGGCCTTTTTAGCGACAAATTGTGCAATCGTTCCCGTACCGGTGTAGAGGTCATAAACTAATTCTTTGCCCGTAAGCCCTGCAAAATCTCTGGTTATTTTATAAAGTTCATAGGCTTGGTCCGAGTTGGTCTGGTAAAAAGATTTTGCATTAATCTTAAATTTTAGTCCTTCCATCTCTTCAAAAATATGGTCACGTCCGGCATAGCAAACTATTTCTTGATCATAAATGGTATCGTTCTGCTTTGGATTGATAACATACAGTAATGACGTAATCTCTGGAAAGGTAGTTTTTAAATGTTCCATTAGCAGTTCTCTTTTGGTCTCCTCATCTTCATAAAACTGCACCAGCACCATAATTTCACCTGTAGAAGAGGTACGTATCATTAGGGTTCTCAACATCCCATACTGGTTTCTGGGATTAAAAAAAGTAATATTGTTTTTGGTGGCGAAAGCTTTTGTTTCCAAACGAATGGCGTTGGAAGGGTCTTCCTGAAGATGACATTTATTAATATCAAGAATCTTGTCCCACATGCCAGGAATATGAAAACCCAAGGCATTTTTATCTGTTATTTGTGTGTCGGATTGAATTTCTTCCAAGGTCAACCAACGACTGTTCGAAAACGAAAACTCCATTTTATTCCTGTAGAAATATTGTTTTTCAGAACCTTTTATAGGACTAATTTCCGGCAGTTCTAGGTGGCCAATTCGCTTCAGGTTGTTCGCTACCTCTTTCTGTTTGTAGAATAATTGATGCTCATAGCCCATATCTTGCCATTTACACCCACCGCAAACTCCAAAATGTTCACATTCTGGTGTGGTCCGTTTATCGGATAAAGAATGGAAGTTTGTGGCAATACCTTCAAAATATGCTTTTCTTTTTTTGGTCGTCTGCACGTCTACAACATCCCCTGGAACCGTATTCGTTAGGAAAATAACCCTTCCATCAGGTGCTTTACCAATTGTTTTTCCTTTTGCCCCGGCATCAACCACTTCTACATTTTCAAAAACCTGTCGCTTGTTCTTTCTTCGCATGGGACAAAAATAGGAATTGCTTTGTTTTAATTGAGGTTACTTTATGTAGAATAACAATTAATTAGTAGAAATCGACTTTTTTTAAATTTCATTTCGCTGAGAAATATCGACTGTTAAAGTATAGAGGTCTTTTTTTTAGAAGGACAAAGAATATTCAACTCTCGGCATATATGTTTTTACTCACTGAAATATTTAGTAATTTAGCAATTCTACAGGATGATTTCTCTCCTACGCTGAATTTTCGTCCCGATGGCTTTCGGGATTACGAAGGGAAAAAGGTACAGAAGGAATTGCTAAAGTTTTATTTAAAGTAATTTTTATCATGTCAGTTTTAGAAAACATCACTTCTGAAGATGCCATTGCATTGGAAGAAAAACACGGAGCTCACAATTATCATCCTCTACCTGTGGTATTAAGCAGGGGAGAAGGTGTGCATGTTTGGGACGTGGAAGGAAAAAAATATTATGACTTTCTATCCGCTTACTCTGCGGTGAACCAAGGACATTGTCATCCAAAGATTGTGGATGCGATGGTAGATCAAGCTAAAACGTTATCCTTAACATCACGGGCGTTTTATAACGATATGCTCGGGCGGTATGAAAAGTATGCCACCGAGACCTTTCATTTTGACAAGCTTTTACCGATGAACACCGGCGCTGAAGCCGTAGAGACAGCATTAAAAATATGTCGTAAGTGGGCGTATGAAAAAAAGGGGATACCAGAGAACCTTGCGCAAATTGTAGTTTGTGAAAATAATTTTCATGGCCGTACCACTACGATTATCTCTTTTTCTAATGATCCTGTTGCTAGGCAGCACTTTGGTCCGTTTACAGAAGGATTCATAAAAATAGAATATGATAATCTTACAGCTTTGGAAGAAACGCTTGAAGGAAATACTAATATAGCAGGATTCTTAGTAGAGCCTATACAAGGTGAGGCGGGAGTTTATGTGCCTTCTGAAGGTTATCTGAGAAAGGCAAAAGCCCTATGTGAAAAACATAATGTACTATTTATAGCAGATGAGGTCCAAACCGGGATAGCCCGGACGGGCCGATTATTGGCTACTTGTGGTAATTGCTCCTGTTCCGATAAACATTGTAGCGGTACGCCCGAGACCAAACCCGATATTTTAATATTAGGTAAAGCGCTTTCCGGTGGTGCTTACCCGGTTTCTGCCGTACTGGCAAATGATAACATCATGGGCGTTATTAGACCAGGAAATCATGGTAGTACTTTTGGAGGCAATCCTATCGCAGCAGCAGTAGGTATGGCTGCATTAGAAGTTGTGAAAGAAGAACATTTGGCACAAAATGCGTTTGAATTAGGTGAACTTTTTAGGGCCGAACTTGGCGCTTTTATTCCCAATTGTGATTTGGTCTCTAGCGTTAGAGGCAAAGGGCTGTTAAACGCCATTCTTATAAACGATACGGAGGATAGCTCCACGGCGTGGGATATCTGTATGGCCTTGAAAGAAAATGGATTATTGGCCAAACCTACCCACGGGAATATCATCCGTTTTGCCCCGCCTTTGGTAATGACCAAGGAAGAGTTGTTAGAGTGTGTCGATATTATCAAAACTACCTTAACGGAGTTTAAAAAGTAATATCTTTTGTTTAAAGGAAAAAAAGTCCCGTTTCAAATATTTGAAACGGGACTTTTTTTAGTTTACAATGAAGCGCTATTGAAATCCGCCTTCTTGGGCAGCAGCATAAATAATGGCCCCGATAGCCCCAAAATAGATGACGCTTAAAATTAATAGTACTCCTGCAATTGCTAATCCTATATAAGATAGGATTCTACCCGTTTTCACGTTTTCAATACCGCTGAAGTTAGCACTATCTTCCTGATAGAGCCTTTCCGCTTTCTTGGCATTGCTCAGCCCTATGAAACCGAAAATAGCTCCAAAAGGCCCACAGCAGAATAGGGTAAGTACAATAGACAATATTCCAAATGTTAAGGCATTACTAGCCCCAGGTAGTGGTTGATTCATCTATTTTATTCTGATGGCAAACCTAACTGCTCTAACATTTCCTGGTTTTGCTCCATGTAAGCATCCCATCCGCCCATGGATGCGATTTGATAAATGCTCCACAACAGTGTTAGAACACCTAAGACCAAACCTACTATAGCTATGGTTTTTACCGTTTTTAAGGTGCTGTAATTAGAGTAGTCCTCTGGATTCTGTTGGTATAACTTATCATCTTTATTTACTAAAAATAATGCAATACCAGATAGAAATATGCCACCTATTCCCACACTGAAGCAGCAACAGAGAAATGAAACAATACTAAGTATCATTGCAATTGTAACATTCGGTAATTTTTGTTGTTCCATAATTTTGGTTGTTTAATTAGATAAATTTAAAAATATAATTGGTCAGTATAAAGGCCACTGTAGTTACTATAAGTACATTGATTATTTTGATTGCGTATTTAATGGTAAGTATTTTATCCATAATTAAGAATGCAAAAAGGAGTAGCATTGGATATATAGCAGGATACATGTTAAACGCTGCTAAAAACTCTCCATTAAATAAAAAAAGTATAGCTCGCTGCATACCGCATCCAGGACAATCAAAACCCCAAAGCTGTTTTGTAAAGCAGGGTAGCATAAAACTTTCAATAGTCAAAAGAAAAAAAACAAAAACAGTCCTCATGTATCTAAAAGAGTTAAAAAGGGAAATTACCACTATTTTTGTGTAATCAAAATAAAATTATGGCTGTTTTTAACATCGGGGATAAGGTAGAGGCGATAGATGACGTTATTCGTGGTGTAGTTTCCAACGTTAATGGAAACGCCATTACAGTGCAAACTGAGGATGATTTTCCTCTGGTGTTTGAAGCTAAGGAGTTGGTTATAATTACTGGGAACATTCCCGTAAGCAACTATGAGATTGCGAAGATTAAAAGGGAAAAGGAGCTGCCTAAAAAACGCAGACCTACTATTGTCAAGTCCAAAGAACGGAACCTTCCCAAAATGGAAGTAGACCTACATATAAATCATTTGGTAAAGAACCCAAAGGGGATGGGCAATCATGAAATGCTAAACCTTCAATTAGATACTGCCAAGCGGCAATTGGATTTTGCCATATCCAAACGTATTCAAAAAGTTGTTTTTATACATGGGGTAGGTGAGGGTGTCTTAAAGGAAGAGCTGTTATATCTTTTTAATAAATACGATAATGTAAAGTACTATGATGCCGATTATCAAAAATATGGCCTTGGTGCAACAGAAGTTTACATCTACCAGAACAGTTAGTGTTAACTTATAATACTGTTGTTACTGTTCCAAATAAATCTATTTGCAGGTCGGTAATTCTAGACCCATCTTCCGTGATAAAAGATATGCCACTTAATTCTATGAGATGGTTAAAAGTTTCGGAACCCTCCGTTGTTGTTGTGATAAAAATAGTTCCCTCGGCGGCTGTAATTTCTTCGGAGACAGATGGCGTGGTTGGAGGTATCACATCACAGAAATAGTCATTTGATACCTCATCGGTGAAAATACGGTAGGTCAATTTCGAAGTAGAAGAAATTTCACTTGTTATTACCCCATCCGAAATTTCATTTTTTAGAAGTCCGGCCGGTAGTTCTAAAATTAGAGCTTCAGCTCCATTGATTTTAAACAGTAGATTGGAAGCGGTTGCAGAAACAGTGCCACAGGTTTGCACTGTGGTAATACTATCAAAATTTACGGTTTCTATAGCCAAATCACCATCGTCACAGGAAAGTAAACACAGAAACAGGATAAAGCTGAAAAGTTTTTTCATAAGTCAAATTTACTGCAAATATTAGATATGCCTTTAGAGGTTTAAAACCATTTAGGGCTTATTTAACTTTATTTGAATTATTTTTGAATCCGAAATAGGAAAACTTGCTATAATTTGGTCAATTCTATACCTATAACATTTAGCAAGTGACGGTGAAAATTCCTAGGAGAGTGATATTTCTTGTCAATAGGTAATCATCATATTAATCGCGTACAAAGAATGAAAAGTGTATATCTGGATAATGCTGCAACTACTCAAGTAAGAAAAGAGGTAATAAATAAAATGCAAGAGGCTCTGGCTAATTCTTATGGTAATCCCTCCTCCACGCACAGTTTTGGGAGAACTGCCAAAACTGCCATCGAAAGCGCGAGAAAAACAATTGCCAAGCAGATGAACGCCTTCCCTTCGGAGATTATTTTTACTTCTGGTGGCACGGAGGCGGATAACATGGTACTCAGATGTGCAGTTAGGGATTTAGGGGTGCAGACCATTATCACAACTAGAATTGAACACCATGCCGTGTTGCATACTGCTGAGGAATTGCACGAAAAGAATTTGGTAAATCTTTGCTTTGTAGATTTAAATTCGGACGGAAATCCGGATATGAAGCATTTGGAGCAGTTATTGACAAACGACGATTCTAAAAAATTGGTTAGCATCATGCACATTAATAATGAGGTTGGGAATAAGGTAGATATTCACGCCATTGCGGTATTGGCTAAAAAGCATGGAGCATTAGTGCATTCAGATACCGTGCAATCCATTGGACACTATGAATGGGACGTTAAGAAAACTCCGGTTGACTTTCTTGCTGCGGCCGCCCATAAATTTCATGGGCCCAAAGGAATCGGATTTGCGTTTATTAGAAAAAACTCGGGTATGGGATGTATGATTTCAGGGGGTTCCCAAGAGCGCGGTTTTAGGGCAGGAACGGAGTCTTTTCATAATATTGTTGGCTTGGAGGAAGCTTTTGTAAGCGCTTACGAAAATTTGGAGGCCGAACAAAACTATGTTACTGACCTTAAACGTCATTTTATCCAAAAAATGGAAAACGAAATTCCCGGGGCACGCTTCAATGGTCTGTCGGCAGATTTGGAAAACAGTACCTACACTTTGGTAAATGTGTGCCTGCCCGTACAACCGGATAAGGCGATGATGTTACTATTTCATTTGGATATTAAGGGAATAGCCTGTTCAAAAGGAAGTGCATGCCAATCCGGTAGTGATCAAGGTTCTCATGTATTATCGCAAATATTGTCTGAGGATGAGCAAAAGAAACCATCTTTGCGATTTTCCTTTTCTAAATACAATACAAAGGAAGATATAGATTATACTATTGGGGTGCTAAAGGATTTTATGGTATAGTAATTGAAAATTTCTTGTATAATAGAGTCGACTTCATCCAACGGTATGACATCTTGTGAACGTTAATGCCTTGGTTGGCATTGCTGAAAATAATGAAAGTTCAGAATTTCTTAATTTTTTCTGTCCTTTTTGCGTTCCCGTTCATAAGGGAATTTACGGATAGCTAGCTTCATCATTCTATCGATGAGGTCCGTTGTATTTTTACCTGTTTTTTTGTTGATTTCCTTCTCGTATTTCCATAGTAGTTTTCCCGTATTCCCATCACTGATTTTAACGCCTATGCGCCCGTAGTCGGCATTTCCGGAGAAGTAATCCGTAAAGCTAAAATCTGTCGATACGCCATTGGATAATAATACATTAAGGTCTAGTGTGCCACTTATGATACCGTCTACGCCTAACATTTCGCTTAGCTGTTTCATCGTATACACATCAATATTTTTATAATCGACTCCCTTTTGGGATAAAATAGCTTTTGTGTTTTTCGTATTTTGAAACTCAACAGGCAATTTTTTCTTTTTTCCGCGTTTGGAAAAATAGGTTTCTAGGGCATCTTGTACAGCATATCCTTCCTTCTCTTCCAGCGACTTTAAATCGGCCGCGCTTACTTTGTTTTTCAAGTCTAAATTGGTGAGAAAAGGCAATATGGCAAGGGTTTTATGGCTACTGCTTAAGGCATCAAACTTGGGACTCTCATAGATATTCTTTTGTCCTTGCAAGGATATTGCGCTAAAGCAGGCAATAAAAAATAGAAATTTGTACATATGACTATATTAAAGACGCATTTGCAATCTAAGGTTCAGCACTCGCGAGGTTAAAAAATTTGGAACAGCAAATTCGTTTTTGCTATCCACATCCCTAACCCAAGTATTGGTAATAGAGTTTAGATTGTTGAAAAGATTGAAAATTTCAAAACCTACACTCAATGCTTTAAAGGAACCCAACCAATGCCCGGTTCCATACCTTTTATTCTTGTCTACAAAAATATAGGAAATTCCTAAATCTGCCCGTCTATAATCTCTTAATCTATTCTGAAAAATATAAGGATCTGCATAACTTGGAGATCCACCCGGCACTCCAGTACTATAAACGAGGTTCAGAAACATTTTTAACTCTGGTATGTTAGGGATATAGTCTTGAAATAGAATTCCCAACTTAACACGTTGATCAGTTGGTCTAGCGATATAGCCACGTCTGTTTCTATTCTCCTCCGTTTTTAAATAGCCCAAACTTATCCAGGATTCGACTCCAGGTACAAATGCACCATTTAGCCGCATCTCCGCTCCGTAAACGTATGCTTTTGTGTCATTAGTCGCAGCATAGCGTATGCGCACATCCTCAATGGTGTAGGGATTTACGTTGGTCAATTTTTTATAGTAAGCCTCACTGATCAAGGTAAAGGGCCGCTCCCAAAGTAAAAAACTATATTCGTTTCCTGCTACGATATGTACCGCTTTTTGCGCTTTTACATTAGGTCTTATAGTACCTGAACTGTCTCTAAGTTCTCTGTAAAATGGGGGTTGATGATAAACGCCTCCTGATAATCTAAATAATATATCTTTTCCCCAATCGGGTTTTATCGCTACCTGAACTCTAGGACTTACAACGGTTTGTGACACCTTAGCCACATCGGTTCCGCTAACGGTCCAGTGCTGACTGCGTACCCCAATATTATAATACACGTCATGCGGGCCCCATTTGCTTTGTTTCCCAAATTGAACAAATCCGGAAAATCGATTGGTCTTTACAAAATTGCTTGCCGTAAGATTTTCGAATGCTTCCAATGGAGCAGTAAAGGGTTGTTCTGGTTGGTTGTTAATAAACTCGGAGCGTGGAGGTCGAATGGAGAAACCTGCAGAATCTATGAATTCGGATTCCCTAAGTTGATCGCGTATATCCTCATGGGTGTATTTAATTCCCCACTCTAGTAAATGATCTTTTCTTTTGTGAACTCCTCTGTGATTAATATTGAAAATTAAAGCATCCAAATCATTTCTGGACCTATTGAATTGAGATCCTACACCTCTGGGATTCGTAATTTCACCTAAGGTTTCGCTACCGAGATTACTGTCTACGGTGCCCAGTTGATACGATGCTATAACATCTGAGTATTCTTCTTCCGTGGTGTGGTAGAGCGATGTAATTAGTTTTAGGGTAGTGTCGTCACTGACTTGATAGTTGGCCTTAAAAGCACCAAGCGCTGTAGCATAACGGTTTACTTCTTTTCCTTGGTAGAAAACCGTTAGTGCTTTTGGATCTTCTAAGGTGCCAAAATTTGTTTGTCTGTTTAATGGTTCATTGGTATAGTTATTTACTGAGAGATTTCCTAGAAAGCTTAGAATGAACTTGTTAGAAAAACGATACGTAAAATAGCTTTGTGCATCTGTAAAGGCTGGATTAAAGTTGCTTTGGGTTTGTTGGCTGTTCACAAGTAATGCATTGTTTCTGTAACGTAGTCCTGTAATGCTACTTATTTTTTTGTTTTTGGAACGGGTTTCCAAGTTGGCACTGGCACCCAAAAAGCTAAAGTCACCTTCTACGGAAAAGGTGGTTGGAGTTTTATAGGTAATGTCCAATACGGACGAAAGTTTATCCCCATACTTGGCTTGGAACCCGCCTGGCGAAAACATAACGTCTTGCACCATGTTACTGTTTACAAAGCTCAAGCCTTCTTGTTGAGCGGAGCGTATGAGAAAGGGCCGGTACACCTCTATTTCGTTTACATACACCAGGTTTTCGTCAAAGTTTCCGCCACGGACGGCATATTGCGTACTCAATTCATTATTGGAGCTTACGCCCGGTAGCAATTTTAATATATTTTCAACACCTGCATTGGCACCGGGAATTTTTCGCAATTGTTCGGGTGAGATGGATGTGATTCCTGTAACCTCTTTTCTTCCCCTTGGCGATATGGTAACACCGGCAACTTGTACAACGTCGGTTTTAAGTATGGGACTAAATTCAAAATTTTCGTTGGTGGACAATAACAATCCTTGTAATATCACGTCTTTATGACCTAGGTGGGAAAAGGTAATTTGTATTTCCCTATCTGCTGTCATGGTTAGGATATAAAACCCATTATCATCGGTAACGGTTCCTAATCTTCCGGAAGAAATATTTACTCCGGGTAGGGGTCTATTTGCTTCATCTAAGACTATCCCGGTAATAGTTGCTGTTTGTGCCAGGCTATAAAATTGGCACAGTATAAAAAGAGTTAAAGTAGCTTTGCAAAATTTCACATAGTTTATTTTCGAAAAAAAGTAGTTGTTAGGGTATTGTTGTTGCCTACATTATCCGTAACGGTAACTTCGAGAACACATTGCTTTTCATTTAAGATTTTATCATCAAAATTGTACCTGAGTGTATTTGTTTTAGGTTCGTATTCCATTAAAATCCAGTTACCGTTCAAGGTTGCGGAATAAGTGTCTATGCCGCTCAAATCATCCGTAATGTCAAGACTTAGATATTTATAGTTGTTTAGCCATTGTTTTTCTTTAAAATTCTTAGCACGAATCTTAGGTGCAATCGTGTCTTTTGCCAAGGTATAGGTTCCTAGGTTTCTTGTTCTGGCCGTAAAGGTGCCAGAGCGTTTATAGGTACTCACATAACTGGGTCTTAATTTGCTGTCCAATCTGGCAATGAACAACTGTTTCTGTTCTTCAGAACTATATTTGTTTACATCAAAAGTTAAGGTGAAGTTACGATGTGCAGGAACTGTATTTCTGTGAATGGTGACGGTATCTTTTCCTTTTTTTAGGTCAATATAAAAATCTTCATAAAACGTATTGGAAGGAAAATATACTTTTGCACCCTCTAAATCGTAATTGTTGGGTTTTGATGCAATCACATAATTATCGGTTTTTGTTTCCTTTTTTGGTACCTTAAGTTCTTCCATTTTACCTTCTACGGGAATTTTTAGGATAGCCTCATTTCCTTTGAGATCCTTAATATTTACCCTAAGATTGTAACTTAAACCCTCTCTGATTTCGATTTCCCCGTTATTGTAGAGTTCTTCATATATACTTAATCTGTTTCCAGGAGATTTGAAGAGTTTTTGAATACGTCGTCGATACCGTCCAAAGTAATCATAATCAATCAATGTGTTGAGGTATCTTGTCTCGCCAAAGGAAAAGGATTCAAAATCGTAAGCCGTGTATGTTTTCCCGTTTACAGAAAGTGAAGCTGCATAAATACCATTTCTGTTCGCTGCCATATCTTGGCGGTCAAATCCAATAAACCCAACACCAATTTTTCCAATCGCATTGACCGTATTTGCCAAAAAAGTACCATCGCTTTGTTTGGTAAAATTGATTTGTATTCGTTCTTCACTTTTGTTTATCCGAGCGTTTTTAGAAAGCGGATATAAAAATAATTTTTCCAAAATAGGATTGGTGGCATCGGCAACATCAATTCCATAAAGCAATGGATTTGTAGGCTTTTCCGATACGCTACTACGAATTTCAAAATGTACATGTGGCCCAGAAGAGCCGCCAGTGTTGCCGCTGTAAGCAATAAGTTCCCCTTTGTCTACTTTTAGTTCTCCGTAGTCTGGGAAAACTTCTACCTCATATGATTTTTTTTGATATTGTATCTTTTTGATATAGGCTTCTATCTTAGGAGAAAATTTCTGCAAATGGCCATAAACAGAAGTGTAACCGTTAGGATGTGCTACGTATAATACTTTGCCATAGCCCCATAGTGCTACTTTTATGCGCGTAACGGTACCGTCGCCAATACCGTAAACTGGTAAACCTTCTCGCTGCTGGGTCTTAATATCGATTCCTGAATGAAAATGGTTGGACCGCAGCTCTCCAAACGTTCCCGCTAAAATGATGGGAATGTCCAATGGAGCTCTAAAAGCTTCAGTTGGGTACGTTTCCTGTCCTAAACTGGTATAGATAATCAATAGGAGTAGGAAACTAAAAATGATGTTTTTCATAAGTGTGCAAAATTGTTACGAAATTAATTAAACCAAGCCAATTCTAGAAAGGATTGTTGCGAATGTGTGAAAGCCTGCTGTCTATGGCCTTCTATTGACTAATTAAAATACTTAAAAGATTATTTGTGAAAAGTATTGCTAAGTCTGCCGATGAATGTTAACTTTGTGTAAATAGCATCGAATTTTTTAGATGAGTGAATTAATACAAATCGTTGATTCTTTAGAAAACAGGGTTAGTAAGCTACTTCATAAATTAGAGGTGATGAAACGTGCTAACACCGAACTGGAAAATGAATTGGTTTCTATAAAGTCCGTTCAGCAAAAAGCCGATAAATCGGTTTCGGATTGGGAGGAAAAATATAATTCACTTAAGCTTGCAAGTTCAATGCTAGGCAGTAATACCAATAAAACAGAAGCAAAACTAAAAATAAATACGTTGATAAGGGAGTTGGACCATTGCATTGCACAGCTTTCGGAGTAACGTTAAAAATAACATGTCAGATAAGCTCAAAATAAAGCTTTCCATTGCAGACAGGGTATATCCGTTAACGATAAATCCAAGTCAAGAGGAAGGGTTGCGAAAGGCAGCTAAAAATATAGATCAGCTGGCCAAGAAATTTGAGCAAAACTATGCCGTAAGGGATAAACAAGATGTATTGGCCATGTGCGCCTTGCAGTTTGCCTCTAAAATTGAACAAAAAGGTATAGAGCAGACAGAAGGTACCCAAGAAGCGGAACAACGTTTAAAAGCGTTAAGTGATTTGGTACATTCAAAGTTAGCTTCACAATAAAAACGTTCTTTAAAATCAATTAAAGTTACTGCCCACATTGGTAATACCTTTTGTCGAACTCAACATTTATTTTTTTAAAAAGGGTGAGTTTAGATTGTAAAAGCAAGCCCTACTTGTATAGGGATCCTTGATCAGTCTGTTAGCCCTAAACCTGTTTACCGGAGTTTGTACAAAACTTCTCCAATGTGGGCTTTTTTCATTTAACACAAACAACTATGGACAGTACAATGATTATTATAGCCGCCATCGTGGGACTGGCGATAGGTTTTGGAATAGCGAAGTTTATGGAAAAGGGGAAAGCCTCCAAAACCATTGCGAATGCCAAAAAAGAGGCGTCTCAACTTTTAAAGGAGGCTAAGGTTGAGGGAGAAAGTATCAAAAAAGATAAAATACTGCAGGCGAAGGAAAAATTTTTAGAATTAAAAGCGGAGCACGAAAAAGTAATTATAAGCAAGGATAGAAAGATAAATGAAGCAGAAAAACGCACTAGGGACAAAGAGTCCCAAGTAAGCAGTGAACTGGCCCGGGGAAAAAAACTAAACGCTCAGTTAGATGAGAAGTTGAAGGATATTGACCATAGGAAAGAGTTCTTTGAAAAAAAGCAATCAGAAGTGGATAAACTGCATAACAGCCAAATTCAACAATTGGAAGTTATTTCAGGCCTTTCGGCAGACGATGCGAAGAGCCAACTTATTGAAAGTTTACGCGAAAAAGCCAAGTCCGATGCGATGGGTTACATCCAAACTACCGTAGAGGAGGCAAAGTTGACTGCGCAGCAAGAGGCACGGAAAATCGTAATAAACACGATACAGCGAATAGGAACAGAGGAAGCGGTAGAAAACTGTGTTTCTGTTTTTAATATAGAATCCGATGATGTTAAAGGAAGGATTATTGGTCGTGAAGGAAGGAATATTAGAGCCTTGGAAGCCGCAACCGGTGTTGAAATTATTGTAGACGATACGCCTGAAGCAATTATCTTGTCCTGTTTTGATTCGGTTCGGCGAGAGGTAGCGCGTTTATCGCTCCACAAGTTAGTGACCGATGGCCGTATTCATCCTGCCAGAATTGAGGAAATCGTTAAGAAAACAGAGAAGCAAATAGAGACCGAAATTATTGATATAGGTAAACGAACGGTAATAGATTTAGGAATACACGGTTTACATCCAGAGCTGATTAAAGCGGTAGGTAGAATGAAATATCGTTCCTCTTACGGTCAAAACTTACTACAGCACTCCAGGGAAGTTGCCAAGTTATGTGGGGTTATGGCGTCTGAATTAGGTCTTAATCCTAAAATGGCCAAAAGAGCGGGACTCTTACATGATATAGGTAAAGTTCCCAATACAGAAGCGGAAGTAGAAACGCCGCATGCGATATTAGGAATGCAGTGGGCAGAAAAGTATGGTGAAAAACCAGAAGTTTGTAATGCGATTGGGGCGCACCACGATGAAATTGAAATGAAAACGCTTATTTCCCCTATCGTTCAAGTTTGTGATGCTATTAGCGGAGCAAGACCTGGCGCAAGGAGACAGGTTCTAGATTCGTACATACAACGTTTAAAGGATTTGGAAGAAATAGCGTTTGGATTTGGCGGAGTTCAAAAAGCGTATGCCATACAAGCCGGTAGAGAGCTTAGGGTAATTGTAGAAAGTGAAAAGGTAAGTGATGACAAAGCGTCGCAATTATCTTTTGAGATTTCACAGAAAATACAAACGGATATGACTTATCCCGGACAAGTAAAAGTGACGGTAATACGTGAGACTAGAGCTGTTAATGTTGCTAAATAATTAACTATTGATAAAGAATAAAAAGAGCCGCTTTTAGCGGTTCTTTTTAGTTTCCTCAAGAATTCACATTTTAATCTACACGTTTTCCATGAGTCACAAATGAGAGTCCCTGTTGTCCGTAAGTAGATATCATCACAGCTTCAAAAATAGGCTCGGAAACATTCGGTTTTGTTGCCCACTCAAACATAAAATTGGCTCCTGTCCCTCCTTTTTTGTCTACCTCGGCAATCACTATCTCCAAAGTTTCCATGGCTTTTAGTGCTATAGGTGCTTCAAGGTAGGATTGGATAGGATTACCCGCTGTATCATAATAATTTGCCTTTTTTAGGTATATGGAATCTGTTTCACTAGTATTTCTAATACTAACCGTAGCCGTTAAATCTAACGAGATATGCTCTGTATAGCTATATATTTGGGAATAAACAGATAAGTAAGATGTACCATGACGTAAGCTATCTGATTGAGAAATAGCCGTAACCCTGTCGCTCCAATCAAACGTGGGAATAGGGTCTAGTACCAGCTTGTCTGGCGCACAATTAGAAAAGCAAATCAATAGGAATAGCACTATAGCATTAAACTGGACTTTTTTGTTCATACTTGTGATTATAAAGGTTCTTACACTTTAGTTTTAAAGGATATGGGTAATAGATATTCTAAAATACTATAAATGATTCATTTGAAAGAATTCTAATAGACAGTCTAATCACTATTTTACCTTGTATAAAAAGAAGTATGAAATATTTTAAAAGCAGCGCTTTATTACTATTGTTCCTGTGATTCCGAGATGTCTTCTTCAGCTTCTTTATGGAGATTGTTTCTTAGGATATTTAGTTTTTTGAGCTTCGCCTTCCATGAATCAAGTGCTTCTTTATGGTTATTGACCTTTTTGATTACGTCTTTAACCATAGGGTTTTCCTCTGAAGCATTTGAGAAAAACTGTAAGTTGTTCTCTAACTGGCGAATCTCATCTTTACATTCTTCTATTTTCTTACGGATAAAACTACGTTCGTTCTGTATTGCCCTTTCTTGATTATCATCTTCTTTTAGCCGTTGAATCTTGTTCCCATATTTTAATAGCTCAACTTCTTGCTTGCTTATATCCAATTTGTGGAAGAGCGCATCAATTATTTTATTAAATTTTTGATTGATGCTCTTTTGTCTAAAGGGTACGTGACCGTATTTTTTCCAATCTTCAATAAATACTTTTATAGCAGCTAAATTTTCCTCCCTATTCCCGGTTAATTGAAATTCTTTTAAACGTAGTAATATGGCTTCTTTTCCTTTTAAATTTTCAACTTCTTCCTTGTTCTCCTTATTCTTTAATGCATGGAACCTATCAAAATAATGGTTGCAAGCCGCTTTAAACTCCTTCCAAATTTTATCGGAATACTTTCGTGGTACATGTCCAATCTTCTTCCATTCATTTTGAATTCGCTTCATCTCTCTTGTAGCGGTATCAAAGTCTTCGGTGTCCTTTAGGGAATTTGCTATTTCCAATAAGGCTCTTTTTTTGGTTAAATTTTCGTCTTGTTCCTTTTTTAGATTTTTATAGAATGCGTTTTTATTCCTGTTAAAGGACCTTACAGCCGATTTAAACGCGTTCCAGGTAGTTTCGTTATCTTTTTGAGGTACTTTACCTGCATTAAAAAAAGCGTCGCGTAGGGCTTCTAGTTGTTTTATCTGCTTTTGGAGTCCGCTGTGGTTAGTGGATACATTTTCAGATAGGGTAGTTATTTCAGTTATAATTTGGTTTTTTTTCTCTAGATTTTGCTCATGTATTTTGTCTAGGTCTTTGAAGTAGTCCTGCCTTCGTACATGAATAATTTTGGTAGCCTTGCTAAAACGCTCCCATATTTCTTCACGGTGTTCTTTACCAACAGGTCCAATATCTTCTTTCCAAATTTTGTGTAAAACCTGTAATTCCCTAAACGCTCTATTTAAATCTGGTTCAACGGCCAAGGATTCTGCTCGTTCCGCTATTTTTTGTTTTTCTTCCAAATTATGTTTGAAATCGAGGTCTCGTAACTCTCTGTTCAAATGAAGAAAATCATAAAAAATCTCTATATGGTGCTGGTAGGTCTTCCATACATTGTTATATTCTGCCCGCGGAACAGGACCTGCCTTTTTCCATTGCTCCTGTATACTTTTAAAACTAGTGTAGGTGGTATTTATATCTTCTTCTACATTTACCAACGCCTTTAGGTTCTCTATAAGCTCCAGTCTATGGGCCAAGTTCTCCTTGTGGCTTTTTTCCAGGCTTTTGTAATGTTGATTTCGTTTTTCACGATACTCGGTATACACTTCGTTAAATTGCCTTTTAGTAACCGAGTTGTATTTAAAATCTATTTCATTACCACCTCCGGAAACAAATTCCTCTTTTTTTTCATCTATAAACTCTTGGAATTTTAAATTGAATTCATCCCGTATCCCATCTACGTGCTTTTTGATAGCTTGCACCTTCTCATTTTTTATGAGTCGTTGTAGTTCTCCTACCAAATTTTCCATGGTCATGGAATGGTAGTCCAATATAGGAATTTCGTGTCTTTTAACCGTATCGGTATCCTCCGCATCTTCGGCGTTACTCTCATCTATCTCCTCAACACCATCGTGATCGTCCTTAGGTTTTTCGCTGGATTCGGTTTGGTCGTTTTTGGTTGAAGCTACCAGTTCAAGGTTAGGCGTAGCTTCCTTGTCCTTTTCCTCTTTTGTTTCGGTAATAGCAGCGGTATTATCCTTCTTGGTTACCGATTTATTTTTTTCTTCACTGATTGTGCTGTTTCTTTCCTGGTTTTTGGCCGCTTCGTTTTTTTCAGATAGTTTTACGTTATCTGTTTGGGCTTCCGCTAATTCTGTGCTTACTTCATCGGTTTTTTTCTCCAAAATCTCTTTTTTTACTTTGGTAGTTTCCGAGTTATTTTCTGGCACCTTGTTTTCAGGTGCTGGTTGTTCGTTGTCTCCGGACATCATGTTTGTGTTAGGTTTTTACAAGATAGTAACAACCTAAACAACAGCAAAGGATATATACTTTCTTTTTGATTTTGTGTGGTATGCGAAGAAGTAATCAATATCTTTAAGTGTGCCTAAGTTCTATAGTCTTGCTTATTTAGGCATTCCAGATTTCCCAGGCTTTTTCTGCTTGTAGTTCCAACATTCGTAAACCGTTTAAAATGGTTGCTCCGTTAGCCTCACCTTGAGCTAGAAAGGCGGTTTTTTCTGGATTGTATATTAAATCAAATAATAAATGATTCTTACTTATGAATGTATAGGGAATTTGGGGTTTTTCGGTTATATTGGGGAATGTGCCTAATGGGGAACAGTTGATGATTATGGTAAAGTCTTCTATGATACGCTGGTTTAAGTTTTCGTAGGTAAATCCATTATTTTTTGCTGTTCGAGAGACGAACTTATAGTCAATATTCAGTTTTTTTAATATATGGGCTACTGCTTTTGAAGCACCACCTGTACCAAGAATCAGTGCTTTTTTGTGGTGGTTTTTTAAATATGGTTCAATGGATTTTTGGAAGCCGTAGGCATCAGTGTTGTAGCCTTTGAGTCCAGACGGACTAATTTTTATGGTATTTACCGCACCAATAGCCTTTGCGGATGCTTCAAGTTCATTTAAATACGGAATAATAGCTTGTTTGTAAGGGATGGTAACATTTAATCCCGAAATATTAGTGGTATTTTCAATAATCTCCGTAAACTCTGAAATATCCTCTATGTCAAAATTTTCATAGCTGCAGTTACTTAAGCCTAAGTCTGAAAACTTTGATGAGAAATAACCCTTGGAGAAGGAGTAAGCGATGTTCTTTCCTAGTAATCCAAATTTAAACTGTCTGTCGTCTGTTTTTTCCATACCAATCTAAAAGTAATAAAATACTGATTCCAAATAATACAAAGAACAATGCCCACCAAGTTTCAGCTATTTCAAAGTTTGGTAAAAAACGTTCATAATTCACTATAATTGGGTTTCCGTTGGAGTCGAAAAGAAGTGCGCCCGATTCGTTCATTTTATATATCGTTCTTTTCCAAGGCCACACCACTCCAAGAGAGCCTGTTATAAAGCCCAGTATCACGGCTGTGGTTCTATGCTTGTAATGTTTAAGGACGTAGCTAAGAATGTGCGACAAGGTAACGAGACCGGCAGCAGAACCAGCGGTAAAAACACCAAGTATAGTCAATATTTCGATGCGCTCTGGATTGTTTACAAAGCTAAAATCACCTTGTACGAGTTCAGAAAAGGTATCGTATAGCGCGTTTACGGAGTCTACCAATAACAGCACGTAGTTGCCTAATAGCATTAATATAAAAGAACCGGAGAGTCCAGGTAAGGTCATACCGGAAACACTTATCATTCCGCATAAAAAGATAAAGAATAAATTGTCGTTTTGTGTTGCCGGATTTAAAAAGCTAATGGCTATGCCAACTGCAAGACCAATAAATGCGGCAGATATGGTTTTTTTGTCCCAAGCATTAAAGTCCTTTCCTATATAGTAAATGGAGCCAAGGATCATACCAAAAAATGCGGACCACACAAACAGCTCTTTCTGTTCTAGAAAGTAGTCCAATACTCTTGAAATACTAAAATAGCTGATCAGCATACCAAAAAGTAGCAAGGTTAAAAATGAACCGTTTACATAGCGATAAAAACTTTTGAACCTACCGTTAAGCAGTAGTTTAAAAGCTTTTCCATTTATTTTTTGAAGAGAATAGATGAATTCTTCATAAAAACCACCGACAAAGGCAACAATACCGCCAGATACGCCCGGAACTTTGTTCGCCGCTCCCATGCATAAGCCCTTTAAGACAAGAAATACTTTATCCAAAGGGGTTCTAGGTTGGTTCATGAAGTGCTATACTTACTTTTTAGAAGCTGTTTTTTCCAGTATAAAAATAAGGGAAAAACCTATGATAGCTGTAATAATGGCAAATACTAATTGATTGTCCCCTTCAAAAGCGAAAGGTGAAATGTTTTCATCTATAATGATTTCTTTCTTACCTACCTGTATTACTTCAAGTATTTTTTTCCACGGCCATACCTTATTTAATGAGCCTAAAATGAATCCCGTGAGTATTGCCAAGGTAACGTTTTTATAATTTGCGAACATCCATTTTAAGACTCTTGCAAAGCTTAGTATGCCGAATACTACGCCCAGACCTACAGTGATTATAATCTTAAAGTCTTTATCGTTTACGGCGTCCAATATGGTTTTATATGAGCCTAGAAGAACTAGTATGAAAGCACCTGAAATACCAGGTAATACCATTGCACAAATAGCCAATGCCCCGGAAAAGAAGAGAAAAGGTAAACTATCTGTATTTGCAGAAGGGGGTAGGGTCGTAATGTAAAATGCGATAACCGCTCCCAAAGCAAATAAAATGATACTAGCTAGGTTCCATTTGCTTATGGCCCTTGCAACAAAAATGACACTGGCAAGTACCAGTCCAAAGAAAAAAGACCAAATAGGAATGGGATGAAACTCAAGTAACCACGAAATAAGTTTAGAGAGGGATAGCATGCTTATGACCATACCCCCAAAGAGTACCACTAGAAAATTTCCATTTAACCTAGTCCAAAATGCACCAAAACCTTTCGTTTTAAGTGTTTTAAACGTACGCAGTGAAATATTGTTTATCGATGTTATAAACTCCTCGTAAATACCAGTGACGAAAGCAATAGTGCCACCAGATACGCCAGGCACTAATTCCGCAATGCCCATGGCCATGCCTTTTAGCATAATAAAAATATGCTGACTCAAATTTCTGTTTTCCATAAATGGTGGTAACTGTCTTACCCTTTTTTAGAATTGGTTACAATGGTTTTTAACCAATCGGAATCTCTAAATTCAGGAAATTGATTCTGGAAGAGGTGTATTTTTTTAGTTTGTTTATCCAATTTGAGGGCATCTAAAAGGAAAATTCGGGCATTGATTACGTCTCCTGACAACAGCAGTAGCCCAACACTCATGTAAAGAATTTTAATGTTATTGGGATAAAATTCTTTTCCTTGTTTCAAAATTTGAATAGCACCTTCTATATCATTGTTTTTATGCGCTACCTCTGCCCATTTTAACCAAGTATTTAACTCGTAATTTCCGAGGTCTACAGCTTGTTTAAATGCTAAATTTGCTTGGTCATAGTCGTTAAGCGCTATATGTATTTTGGCACATTTTTTCCAATACAAAGCATTGCCACCATCTATATTTAACGCTTTGTTAATATAAAAAAGCGATTTTTCATAGTTCTTTAATCGATAGTAATAATTAGTTATGGCTAACCATCCTTTGTCCAATAGGGGGTCTTCATGTACAGTTTGATAGAAATAATATTTCGCCATCTCACTGTTTTTTAGCTTTTCATAGCATTTTCCTATTCTTAAAAAAGCATGGGAGGTTGGGTCTTCTATAGAAATGGTTGTTTCATAGTTTTCTATGGCATCCTTATATTTTCCAAGTTTTTCTAGCACTTTGCCTTTTTCAAAGTAGGCACCTATAAAGGTGTCATCGGAAATAATGGCAAAGTCAAATGCAGCTAGGGCTTCCGAAAACATTTGTTTGCAGTAATACTGTTTTCCCAACTGATGCCATGCGACCTCGCAATATGGATTGTGCTCCAAGTATTCGTTTAAATACACTATAGCTCCATCATAATCCTCTAAATATTCAAAACAGTAGATTACATTGTAAAGCGATGAGTAGTCATGCTCATCAAAGTCCACACATTTCATAAAACTCTCCCTAGCCATTTTAAAGTCGTCCATGAATAGATATTCCATTCCTAAAAGCGAATAAATATCTACAGTGTCGTTAGAGAGATTCAGGGCCTCTTGTAAAATGTCTACAGCACCTTCATGGTTATCCTTTTTGGAATATATGTTAGCGCGTTGAATATAGATTTCTTGGTTGTTTGCATCCAATAGTTGTAATTCGTCCAATAATTTTTCCGCAGCAAGAAGGTTGTTCTCAAAAACCATTACTTCTACCTGAAGGAGTTTTAGCTCAATTGAAGCTGGGTGTTGTTGTAACCCAATCTTAATTCCTTTTTTAGCCAAGGAAATTTTACCGTTGTTAAGGTAATGATGGATAATATCTTCAAAGTCTTCGGCATCAAAGAAATAGACATCATCTGTCTTTAGCATGGATTCAAACTTGGTAATGGGCCGGTCAGGTCTTTCGCTAGATTCTAACGCCATAGAAACATTTTGGTTAAACTCTTTAAATAAAAATAACTCTTTGAAGGTGTTTTTGGGGATGCACTAGTCCTATATTATTAACAAATTAGTTAACAGGATATTGTTGTTCCCCATTTAAAATGGAAAGGATCATTGCACAGCCTTTCTTAATTTCTTGTTCAGAAATGGTTAGGGGAGGGGAGATGCGTACTGCTTTGGGTTCGAACAATAACCAAAAAAGAATGAGTTGGTTCTCTTTTGCTGTCAAGACTAGTTCATTCGCCTTGGCCGTATCTTCCATAATAAGGGCTAGCATAAGTCCTTTTCCTCTTATTTCTTGTATCGAAGGATGCACCAATAATGTTCTGAATAGTCTTTCTTTTATCAAGGTTTCTTCAATCAGGTTGGTGTGCAGTAGTTCATTCAAGGTCGCCAGGCAGGCGGAGGCTATTACTGGGTTGCCGCCAAAAGTAGTGATATGACCTAGTTTAGGACTGTTTTGAAGCGATTGCATTATATCCCGGTTAGCGGTAAACGCGCCCACAGGCAGTCCCGAGGCCATTCCTTTTCCCATGACTAGAATATCTGGAATACAATTAAAATGCTCAAAAGCAAAAAGTTTACCTGTTCGTCCAAAACCGGGTTGTATCTCATCCAGGACTAACAATGCACCTACTTCCGTGCAGCGTTGTCTTACTTTTTCTAGATATCCATTTTTTGGGAGTATAAAACCTGCACCCCCTTGAATGGTTTCGAGAACAACACATGCCGTTTTTTCTGTAATGCGCTCTAGATCTTGTACTATATTAAAATGTATAAACGCAATATCCGGTATTAAGGGCCTGAAAGAACCTTTACGTTCTTCGTAGCCCATAAGGCTTAGGCTTCCCATAGTATTCCCGTGATAGGCATGGTGTGCTGCAATAATTTCTGTTCGTCTAGTATATCTTCTTGCTAATTTAATAGCTCCTTCGATAGCCTCGGTTCCGGAGTTTACCAAATACGTGGTGTTTAGCTGTGGAGGTAGATTATTCGCTAAAAGTTTTGCGTAGGTTGCCGCTGGACCTTGGTCATATTCGCCATACACCATAACGTGTAAATATTTAGCAGCTTGTTCTTGGATTGCGGTCACGATTTTTGGGTGGCAATGCCCCAAACCACAAGCAGATACACCGGCTACAAAATCTAAGTGTGCTTTCCCATCTGTATCATAGATATAACTTCCTTTTGCATGGGATACTTTCATTCCCAAAGGTTGGGGTGTGGTTTGGGCTTGATATTTTAAAAAATTCGATGTCATAGCGATAGCTATTTGGCCTTTTTTTGTTTTTTAAGCTGTTTGGGATCTGTAGCCTTTGTATTATTGATAGGGTCCGTTTCGTTAGTGTTTCTTTCTTCCTCCTCGGCATCGATATCTATTGGATTTTCAAGACCTCTAATAACTGTTAGCTCTATTGAGTTATCATCATCATCAAAAATATCGTCCTTCGTAAGTATACGTTCATCGCCATACCAAACAAATCCTTTCAGGATTCTGCTATTTTCGGGAAGGTCTTTTTCTGGAAATATGTCACCATCAGGGTTGGTGAAAAAGGTAAGTTCATCCACATCGTTATTTTCCATTGTAATACGAATCTTGCTACAGATGGTTTTGTTTATGCCAATAAGCTCATCATCGTCATTGTACATGTAATAAACAACCTCCGTGTTTTTAATAAGGTCTATGATTTTCAGCTCATTTTCAATGAATTTGCCGAATAAATCCTTTCCTTTTGCTTGATTATAACCTTCCATGCTTATGCTATCCAAGGAAATTATAAAGGCATTGTTCAGAACCTTTAGGGAGTCCAGTTTTTCTGTTTGTTTATTTGATATTAAATGAATGCTATCACCTGTCATTTGATTTTCACCGTTCCAAAGTATCGGTTTTGTAATTAGTTGCGTGATTCCGGTTTTTTCCTCGGAATGAATGGAATCGCATTTTCCACTTAAATCAGTTTTAAAAAATTTAGCATTCCTAAAGGCGCGTGTAATGCGTTCGTCTGCTTTGCCGGTAATCATCAACGTATCTCCATGAACATATAGGGAATCTTTTTCCTGTTCCTGTACTAAAATAGATACGGCTCGCTTTGTGGCAAATAGTGAGTCTTTTGCTTTGTGGACTTCCGCATAATGGGCCCTTACAACACCATTATTTATGGTATCTGTTACGGTAATGTTATTGGTAGCAGATGCAAATTCGCGCACTTTGTTAAAGTACACGCTATCACCTTCCATAATACGGTCGTTATAATCTATCCGTGTATTTTTAATTCCATAGCCACTTTCAACTTTAGTGTCATAAAATCCGCGTTCACAATATATTTTATAAGTTTCACCAACAATAGTCGATGGTCCGTACATATAAGCATTTTTTGAACTAGTATAATAATCCAGTTGTTCGGAATCTAAGATATATTCCGGATTATCTATGTGAACGCTATCCAGAAACTGATATTTTTTACGTTCCATAAAATATCGTCCCACTTTACTCGTGAGCACATTTGCAGAGTCTATTACGGTACCACTGTCTTGATAATAGGCTTCTTGAGTTTCACGATTTAAACGCAATGTATCCGTTTTTAGGGTCATGTCCGAATTGGTCAGGATAACATTGCCCCATGCCTTTGCCAATTTAATATCTCCTTGGTAGTCTATTTTTTGACTCGTCATTTCAACGGAGTCACCTTGTTTTAAAAGTACATTCCCAATAGCTTCCAATCTATTCTCTTTCTGAAAGTAGATGGCAACATCACACCATAAGTCGGCACCTTGGTGTTCAAATTGAACCTGACGGTCATCCTTACTAAAAATAGAGGCACCGGGGTACTCTTTTTCGTTTTTGGTAAAATTTGCACCGTAAACAATATTTATTTGCCTGGTTTCCGCTGATTCTTCTTGAGCAACCACTCCTACGGAAAAAAATAGGGCTACCATTAGTAAAGCTATCCTATACAAGGTAATTTTTTTTCAAAAATAGGATTTTTAACCTAGGCCGCTACAAGATTGGGATTCTTTTAGTAATCAATAAATAAGTTCTCGCCGAAAATTGCATTGTTTTAATGGATAAGTAATGCGCTATACTTGTCTCGTAATTTTAAGGTTGCTTTCTAATCAAAGCGACGTGTGCTTGCTCCAATTTGGTTTACTTTAACTTTGAACGGATGTATAGTGACTTCCGGCCTTTATGCCTTTAGTAATTTATTTCCATGGACAAGTCTTTAGCAGATTTGAATTGATTTTTTGTTTGAGGTTGAATTGAAATATTTCTACTCTATCTGTATTGGTTTCATATTGGGTTTGTACTGCTTTCCAAATCCGGAATTGTTAGGTTCGTACACAAAATCCAAGGTAACGTTGACACCTTCCTTAGGTATATTTTTTTCTTTTCCCAGTGCCCAAAAGATACCGTTGAGCGCCAATTTTCTTACCTCTGGAATTTTAAAATCATAAGGGTGGCCAAGGGTAGTAAAAAATACTCGCGCCTTTATTCCCTTTTTCCCAGTATAACTTTTAGTCCAGGCTACTGGATTTGTTAAAGGGTATTTATCCAGATTACCATCCATTTCATGTTTGGATTTTAAAGACCGTCCCTCTAAAAGTGGTTCTGAATCCCCATAGAGTTTCCAATCTCCGCCATCCACGTGATATAGCCAAGAGTAGGCTTTAATTGAGTTGAATCCGTTTAGTATAGGGTGTTCCTTACCTATGTCATATACTTCGGTTAGCGGATTGTTACCATCGTCAAAATGGCCGTGATGTGTTATCCATTGCTGCCCAAATACCTTTGTGGGCCATTCATTGTTCCAATATGCTAGCGTAGGGTCTTCGTATTTAAGGGCATGAGTACTTGTTCTGAATCCTACAATGGGCTTACCTGATTCCACATAATCCGAAATGTAGGTCCTTTCATTTTCTGGAAGCGCTCTAAACCTTGTCATAATAACCATTAAATCAGCAGTCTCAAGAGCCTCAAGTCCAGCTATATGGTCTAATCTATTGGGGTCTACGATTCCCAAGGAGTCCAGTGCATAACAAATAGTTACCTTGGCGTTTAGTTCACGTTTTGCTAATCTGGCCAACATGGGCATGGATTCTTCCGAACGGTATTCTTCTCCACCGGTAACAAAAACAATATGCATTGGTTCAGCAGTTGAGGGGTCATCGGAAACCACTGCTTTTTTGTCCGTACTATCTTTACAACCGATTAAAATAAAAATTGTTATGAGATAGGTGGGTAGTATATTTTTCATGCTATATGTTTTCTTTTATTGTTTCAAGGGATACTGTTTCAAAAGCTCATCAGGTGTATAGAATCCTTCTTTATTCTTTGTAGCGTTGCGTATTTCCTTCACTTTTTCTGGACGAATTACTGGGGCTTTATTGCCAAAAGCATTTCTAACATAAGTGAGTACTTGTGCTATTTCTTCATCATCGAGTAAGCCTTTAAACGCCATCATGGGTACTTGCCCATCATACTGATGCCCCATTACGCTCATAGGGCCGTAGAGCCCGTTTAGGGTGAGTTTTATAAGTCGTTCTTCACTGCCTATTACCCAATCTTGACCTACCAATGTTGGAAAACCGGACGCTTGCAGTCCTGAACCACTTTCTTGGTGACAAGTAACACAATAGCCTTCACGTTCATATATTTTTTTTCCCTTTGCGAATGTTTCTAAATCATCACCTTTTAAATGAGTTGCCAACAGCTCTTTTTCCCCTTCAGGTAAAAATGCATTAGTGAGTCTGGTCTTGGAAAAATTATATGAATCTTCCATCCAATCATCCAATGGGTGCTTTTCAGCTACCTTTAAAATCTGTAGTCCAGCTTCCGGTTCCATCCAAGAGGCAGCGGTTATAGCTTCTAGACGAACCCTTCCATGACTGTCAGCGGCAGCTGTTTTAAATAAACCCAGTGCATTTGTCATTTGATGCCCCATATAGCGCAAAGCGCGAACCGAGGCTGCCCTTACCCGATAATCCGGAGATTGTAAGGTCTGTTGGAGTAAGGTGGTATCTAATTTGTTAAGGCCCCAAGAAACCCATAATGCTTCCAAACGCTGATGTTCATAATCTATATCGGTTTTATCCAAATTTACCACCCATACCTTTAATTTTTTGAGCACATCATCGCTATTCCGTCCACGAAGTTCCCTTTTGCTTCTGTAACGTGTTCTATATTCTGGCAGTTTAAGGTTTTCCAAGAGTTCGTCAATACTTGCGCCTGCCACTTTAGCGGGGGTGACCAGTGGTCTAGAAGGATAGGTAATACGATAAATACGTCCGTGTGCATGGTCGCGTAATGGATCCCGAGCATTGTGCTGCATGTGGCCGATGAGGACATTATGCCAGTCTGCGACATATAGCGAGCCGTCCGGCGCAAATTCCATATCGACCGGTCTAAAGTTTTTATCACCACCATCAATCAAGTCCTGACGGTGTTTTGTTTTGTAACCCGTGCCATATTCCTGCATTTGATGCTGTTTAATACCTAAAAACCCTATCGTGTTTCCAAGTAGCATATCTCCTTGTACATCGTCCGGGAAATGTCGGCTGGATACAAACTCTAAACCAGAGGTTGGTCTTACCCTATGCTTTTCTTCAATTAAATTGGCTGTCAAGGGAGAGGATACGCCGTAAATAGATTTTAATGTGCTTGGCATCATCCATTGTGTGGTAGGCCCGGAGGTGTGTAGAAAGAAATCCTGCCCCCATTTGTCAAATGCTAGTCCCCAAGGGTTGGGTATGCTAACCTGTGCTAAACGTTCTAGTTTTTTTCGTTGTGGTGTATATCTGTAAAATCCACCATTGGTAGCCCTGACCGGACCATAGGAAGTCTCTACGTTTGTATGAAGGAATACGCCTTCGGCCATATAAAAAGCTCCGGACGGATCTGCACTAAATGCTGAAATAGCGTGGTGGGTATCATGGTCGTCAAAGCCACTGAGAATAATTTCTATAGTATCAGCTTGGTCATCACCATCCGTATCCGTAAATAGTTTTAGATTGGTTCCTTGGCTAATGTATACACCCTCTGGGGCAAACTCGAACCCTATGGGCAAATGTAGTTGATCGGCAAATACCGTTTGTTTGTCTGCTTTCCCGTCATTATCCGTATCCTCTAAAATTAGGAGTTTATCATTTGGTCTTGCATCTCCTGGCTTATAATGTGGATAAGAAGGCATTGTTGCAACCCATAACCTTCCCTTATTATCAAAGGAAAGCTGCACAGGGTTGGCTAAATCGGGAAAATCTGTTTCCGAAGCAAATAGTTCTATTTTATATCCTTTTGGTACGGTAAGCTGATTTACTGCCTCATCCCCATATAGATAGCGCTTGGCTTCATCTGGGTCGCCTAGATTGTAATTGGTTTCCACCGCTGGTAGGGCTATTGTTTTACTATCCGCAAACGCAACATCGTAAGCTTTTTGTTGTGCCGTAGCCCAAATCGCCGTATCCCTAATGGCTGTCATTTCCCTTGTTTTTTGTATTTCATAAGGATAATTGTCCGGGCCAAAAGGTGCATGCCTTCGTCCGTTGGCATGTACGCCATTGGGTATTTTATAATCGTTGTGCCAAAAGAAATTCTTTTCGTTTACCGCTTCGTTAAGAGCAGTGCGTCTTTCTTCCGCTAGTATTTTTTTATCCCCTGTTAAGACTTTGGCTAGGTGGCTTGAAAGTTTCTTGTATCCCTTGTCGTTTAATTGAGAGCCGTCAATAGTGTGGTTTCCATTACCATACCAGTCTATACTTGCATCAAAAACATTTATAAATGGAACTTGGTTTTTTAAGGCGATAGCTTTTATAGCCTCGGTGTACAAAGAAAGATTTATATTTTCCTGTTCACCGTTTGGTAGGTCATGCATATCTGATAGGTTCTCAAACGCGATAGGGGAAACCAATACTAGTTGTGGACTAGTACTTCCGTTATATTGTTGTGCTTTGGTATGTGTGATAAATGCCTGTAATTCATTTTTGAAATTTTCTAAACCACTAGGTCCCTCAAAAGACTCATTATAGCCAAAAAAACCGATAATAACGTCTGCTTTTGTGCGATTAAGCCATTGATCGGGATAATCGAATATTCCTTCGCTTCCAGAGGCTTTTGCAAGTTCTGTCTGAAACTTTTCAGCGCCAGGAAAAGCCCACGGCGTATTTCGAGAGGAGTGCGGTCTAAATCCAGGAGTGTCACCTCCATCGCACATATTTCTTATTGTTAGGGAATCAGTAGGAAACCGCAAGTGCATTTCCGTTTCAAAATATCCATAGTGCATCATTCTTGAACCCAGATTGTTACCGATTAGGGCAATAGAACTAGTTGGCCCTATGTCTACTAATGGAGCTGTTTCTTTTGAGCAAGAATATCCTAATAGAAGAAGAAAGAAAAGCTTTATAGAAATCTTGAAAGAACGTTTGCCACATGGTTTCATAATCGGTAAGTTATTTAATTACTTATGGTACTTAAATATACTCATAAAAAAGCCACCTTGGAGGTGGCTTAAATTAAAATTCATAAAGTATTAATTCTATTTTCATCCTTTGCCATTGTCAAAAATCCCTGTAGTCACCTTCAAGAAACTGGTTTGCCTCTTCTTCTGCAAATTTTGCGTTTTCGCTGTCCCAGTTTAAGGTTTGATTTGGAAACCGACTTGCGATTACGCCCAACAGAATAGTTTCAGTAAGTTTTGAAGCATAACTAAATGGAGCGCTACATTGATCGGTGCCCAAGCAGGCATCAACAAACTGATGGTAGTGTTTCGGTCCTTCTGAGGCGTAATCACGAACTGGATTGCCCATATTATTCGCTTTGCTGACTGCTTCGATCTCTTTGGAAATGTCCACATACTTTCCATCCACTATTTTTGTTGGTAATTGCATAAAGTGTGGCAATAACAAACGGCCTTTATCACCAATGAACATTGCTCCTTGTTCCGGTAATGTTCCTGGACCACTAATTTTAGTCTCTAAGGACATTTTCTCTTCAACCGAGGCTTCTTTTGTATCCGTTCCGTTCACTGTGGTTGCCATTTCATCTGCACCTGGTAGTTTTAAATCTTCATGCATTTCAGGTGCTCCTGGGCCATCCGACCATATCCATTTTAAACTATCTGCTGTGTAAGGTGTTCCAGGGAATTCATACGTGACGACATTGTTCTCCGGAAAACCAAAGCCGTTCGGTTCCCTACATTCATTTTTAATAGTTCTAGGCACGTCTAAAGCGAGTGCGTTATAAGGCGTGTCAAAAATATGCACACCCATATCTCCTAAAGTTCCGCAGCCATAGTCCACTAATTTTCTCCAGTTTCCTGGATGGTAAATTTCTTCTTTATATGGTCGCTCAGCGGAAGTTCCTAACCACAGGTTCCAATCTAAAGTTTCCGGTACCGGATCTTGTCCCTCGGGGACCGGTCCATTATACCCCCAATTTTTCGGAGACCAGGCACGTACGGTATGTACCTTTCCGATAATACCGGACTGAATTAACAAAGTAGCAAGTTTGTAATCATAGAACGAATGTACCTGAATTCCCATTTGAGTAACCAAACCCTTTTCTTCTGCTAATTTTTTCATCGCTCTCGCTTCCGATACATAGTGCGTTAGCGGTTTTTGACAATAAACAGATTTATTCATCTCCATAGCCATCATAGATACAGGTGCATGGGTATGGTCTGGGGTAGACACCACGACAGCGTCTATCTCGTCTCCCATTTCCTTTAACATAATTCTATAGTCACTAAATGTTTTAGCGTTTGGATGTAGTTTTTTAGCTTCTGCAAGATTCGTAGCATCCACATCACATAATGCCGTTACATCTACTTTTGCATGGGATGAAATGTCGTTAAGGTCTGCCGCTCCCATGTTTCCTACCCCAACATGGGCGGTTCTTAAACGTGTTAACGGAGTTGTTTTTGTTGCTTCTTGTTTCTCCTTACAGGCCAATAAAAATGACGGCATAAGTGCTGTTGAGGACGCCAGTATGGCAGATTTTTTTAAAAATTCTCTTTTTTTCATGAGATGGAGGTTATAGTTTTTTGATTTTTATATTACGAAACCATATAGGACTAGAATGATCTTGAAAACCTATATATCCTTTTTTATATTTTCCATAGTCTTTGCTGTTCTTCCACTTATCAGAGTTCTTTTTTTCTTGCCAGGCTTCATCCCATGGAACAAAAGATACTACCATTTGTCCATTGAGCCAATGCTCTACTTTTTCGGGGGTGAAAACAATTTTAGAAGAATTCCATTCGCCAACAGGGTGGAGTATTTTATTGGAGGGATCTGCCGGGTGCATGGCATAATCGGAAGCCGTCTGTTGCAAAGGCTTTAATTCTTCTGGTTTTTCGGTGTAGCCTAAACTAAGATTATATTCCGTTAAGTCATGAATGCTGGCATAATTTTCATCGTCAATCAGTTGATATTCAGGGGATACTTCCGGAATACTATTATAACCCTCCTTAATATGATAGAAAATACCGCTATTCCCACCCTTGGGTAATTTCCATTCTACATAAAATTCGAAGTTGTCGAATTCTTCTGCCCCATAAATGATATCTTTGCCACCGGTATAATCCTCTTCAAGACCAAGTTCGGTATCAAAAGTTAATTCACCATTTTTAACAATCCATCCGGGAGGTAGTGCTTCTCCATTATAAGCTCTCCAGCCTTCGGTGCTGCTGCCGTCGAAGAGTACGATCCATTCGTCTTCGGGTGCAGTGGTCTCTTGTTGTTCAACGGATTTTGTTTTTTTATCGGTCTTGCAGGAAACCAATAGAATTCCTAAGAATAGTAATAGGTTCAGATGTCTCATGTGTAAATTATATTAAGCTATGAATTTACATAAAAAAAATGGCGTTAAGCTTTTTTTTCGCTTAACGCCATTTGTCCCCTTACCGAGGAAATAAAATTATCTGTGTATGGTCTGGGTTCTATCCGGACCTACGGATACAATTTTAATAGGCACTTCTAATTCTTTTTCTAGAAACGAAATATATTTATTTAATGAACCGGGCAATTGTTCTACCTTGGTCATTTTTGTTAAATCTTCTGCCCACCCGTCCATTTCGGTATAAATTGGAGTTACATTTTCAGCTTCGATATTAAACGGGAGATGATCAATTTTCTCTCCCTTGTAGTTGTATGCCGTACAGACCTTCAATTTTTTAAAGCCGCTAAGAACATCTCCCTTCATCATCATTAATTCTGTAACGCCATTTATACGCACAGCATATTTTAGGGCTACTAAATCTAACCAGCCACATCTTCTTGCTCTACCTGTAGTAGCTCCAAATTCATTACCCACGCGACCCATGGTTTCGCCATCTGCATCAAAAAGCTCCGTTGGAAAAGGACCGCTTCCTACTCTGGTGGTATATGCTTTAAAAATTCCTTTGACTTCGCCAATTTGGTTTGGTGCGACCCCAAGTCCTGTGCATGCTCCGGCGGCGGTAGTGTTGGATGAGGTTACAAAGGGATAGGTTCCAAAATCTATATCCAATAATGATCCTTGAGCTCCTTCTGCCAATATTTTTTTACCAGATTTTTGCGCCTGGTATAGATATTCTTCACTATCGATGAAGTTTAGTTCCTTTAATTCCTTGATGGCTTTGAAAAAATCTGATTCCAGTTCAGCAAGGTCGTATTGAATATCCACATCGTAGAAACCTATCATGGCTTCATGTTTGTTGGCTAATGCTCTGTACTTATCTTTCCAATCACTTAGTTCTAGGTCGCCCACACGCATTCCGTTTCTGCCGGTTTTGTCCATGTAAGTAGGGCCAATTCCTTTTAGGGTAGATCCTATTTTAGCTTTTCCCTTGGCTGCTTCAGAAGCTGCATCCAAAAGTCTGTGCGTTGGTAAAATAAGGTGTGCTTTTCTAGATATCAACAATTTGGATTTGATATCCAGATTAAACTTTTTTAAGGCATCAAGTTCTTTTTTGAAGATTACTGGATCTATCACCACACCATTTCCTACTACATTGATTGCATTTTTGTGAAATATGCCCGAAGGAATCGTGTGAAGGACATGTTTTATACCATCGAATTCTAAGGTGTGCCCTGCGTTTGGACCGCCTTGAAAGCGTGCGATAATGTCGTAATTCGCCGTAAGTACGTCAACAATTTTTCCTTTTCCTTCGTCACCCCATTGTAGGCCCAACAATAAATCTACTGCCATTATAATTTTACTTGATTAATTGATTGTTTGTTCTGTTTTTTCTCTATCCTTTTCTGCGGTATTTTTAGTTGCGTAAAAGTAGAGCGAATGTGTATTTATTTTAATATCGAATACCTCTTCGATTGTTTTTTTTATGGATTGAATTCGAGGATCGCAAAACTCCATGACCTCGCCGGTATCTGTAAGAATTACATGGTCGTGCTGGCGGTCAAAGTAAGATTTTTCGTATTGTGCTTGTGATTTACCAAATTGATGTTTTCGAACGAGTTTACAATCTAGGAGCAATTCAATGGTATTATAAAGTGTTGCACGGCTTACACGATAATTTTTATTTTTCATATTGATGTAGAGCGATTCTATATCAAAATGATCATTGCTTTCATAGATTTCTTGAAGTATGGCGTAACGTTCCGGGGTTTTTCTATGTCCGTTATCTTCCAAAAATTTGGTAAATACGTTCTTTACAATTTCTTGATTTTTATCCAACGCCATGGCCATACGGTTAATTTACAAAGGTACAGTTAATTTTAATTCCTGTTCTAAAGTCGTGTGACTTTGTCTATACCATTTATTTGTTTCAAATTTTCTATTACTTTTTTAAGCATCCCCTTGTTTTTTACCACCACCGTTATTTTCCCGGAGAATGTTCCTCCATCAGTATTAAAATTTAGGTTTCTCATATTCACATGCATATTCCCCGAAATGATTTTGGTGATTTCACTGATTAATCCAAGGTTATCTATCCCGGTCAATTGTATTTCTGCCTTGGACTCTTCCTGTGAGGAATCTACCCATTTTGCACTTATGATTCTATATGCATAATTAGATTGTAATGAAATGGCATTAGGACAATTTTTTTTATGAAGTTTAATGCCTTCGGATACACTAACAAAACCAAAAATGGTATCGCCTGGTATGGGATTGCAACACTGAGAAAGTTTGTACTCTAATTTTTCTTCTTCCTTTCCAAAAACGATCATATCGTATTTAGAAGTGATTTCGTCTTTTCCTACATCTTCTGGCACCGGATTTTTGCGCATTCTGTTCTTGAAGAAACTTATAAATGCATTGTTGTAGGACGAAGCAAATTCCTTAATCATTTGATTGTCAATAGTGCCAATACCTACTCTGTAAAACAGGTCTAGACTGGTCTTTAGCTTAAAGTAGCTTACCAATTTATTGATGGAATCTTCGTTCACAGAAATTTTCTGCGACTTTAACTTCCGCCTTAGAATTTCTTTGCCATCTTCCGCTATTTCCTTCTTTTCTTCTCGTAAGACTGATTTTATTTTTGCTCTTGCCTTTGCCGTTGTAGCATAATCTAACCAGTTTTGGTTCGGTTTTGCTTGTTCGGATGTGATGATTTCTACTTGGTCTCCGCTGTGTAATGTCGTATTCAGCGGTACAAGTTTACCATTAACTTTTGCGCCACGGGTACGCATGCCAACCTCGGTATGAATGCTAAAGGCAAAATCTAGGGGAGTTGCCCCTTTTGGTAAAGACTTTAATTCTCCCTTTGGTGTAAAAACGAATATTTCCTTTGAGTAAAGATTCAACTTAAACTCTTCTACAAAATCTACTGCATTGGAATTGGCGTTCTCTAGTGCTTCCTGCAGCTTGTTGAGCCAAACCTCTATTCCTTGTTCTTTTTGGTCGCCGTGCTTGTATTTAAAATGTGCCGCATAGCCTTTTTCCGCAATCTCATGCATACGCTCACTTCGAATCTGTACTTCTACCCATTTTCCCTTAGGTCCCATTACAGTTATGTGCAAGGCTTCATAACCTGTAGATTTAGGAGAGGAAATCCAGTCGCGTAGACGCACTGGATTAGGGGTAAAATGATCTGTAACAATAGAGTATATTTTCCATGCCAGAAATTTTTCGTTCTGTTTTTCGGATTTATAAATGATACGAAGGGCAAACTTGTCATAGATTTCATTAAAGGATACATTTTGAGTCATCATTTTTTTACGCATCGAAAAAATGGATTTCATTCTCCCTTTAATGGTATACTCTAGACCTTCCTTTTTTAAGGAATTATCTATGATAGCTGCAAAAGCGTCAATGTACTCCTGTTGTTCTTCCTTACTTTCCTCTATCTTACTCTTTATGTCGTTATATACATCTGGTTCCGTATATTTCAAACTAAGGTCTTCTAATTCACTTTTAATATTATAAAGTCCTATTCTGTGTGCTAGGGGGGCATATATGTATAGTGTTTCGGAAGAAATTTTTACTTGCTTGTGCTCGGGCATAGAGTCCATGGTGAGCATGTTGTGATAGCGGTCTGCAATTTTAATGATGATTACCCGTACATCATCATTTAAGGTAAGGAGCATTTTTCTAAAATTCTCCGCTTGCTGGGAGATATTCATGTCCTTTTTTAAATGTGATATTTTTGTGAGTCCGTCTACGATTCTTGCTACGGTTTCGCCAAACATACGATCAATATCATCTAAGGTATAATCTGTATCTTCGACCACATCATGAAGAAGTGCAGAGGCTATGGATACGGCATCGAGACCAATTTCGGAAGCTACTATTTTTGCAACGGCAATAGGATGAAAAATGTAGGCCTCTCCAGATTTTCTTCGCTGGTCTTTGTGCGCATCTACCGCAATTTCAAAGGCACTACGAATTAGTTTTTTATCGTCATTGGTCAGGGTCTGATAACTAATACGTAGTAGTTCTTTATACTCAGTGGCAATACGTTTCTTCTCTTGTGCTATATCGGCTTCCGTCATACTAGAATAAATTTACCATAATCCTAGTTGATAGACAACAAAAATTATGCCTTTAAATTCTGAATTCTATCCTTTAGCGGTGGATGGGAATAATGCATAAAGACATAGGCTGGGTGTGGCGTTAGATTGCTTAGACTGTTCTTGGATAGTTTCTTAAGCGAGGTAATCAAAGGTGATGCGGAAAAAGTCTCTTTGGCAAAATCATCTGCTTGATATTCAAACTTTCGAGAAAAATAATTCATTAGTAATCCCGTAATTTCTGAGATTGGGCTATAAAGCATTCCAAAGCCGATTAATGCCGCATGGAAACTGGGCTTATCTACTCCTATAGCTAGGGAAATAATTGGGTTATTGATGAAAAGCGATAGTATAAACAACATGGCGCCTGTTATTATAATGGAAGAAGCCAGGTTAAATATGATATGCTTTTTTTTATAGTGACCTACTTCGTGTGCCAATACGGCAACAATTTCATCTTCTTCCAAATCATTTACGAGTGTGTCGTATAAAGTAATACGTTTTTCCCTACCAAATCCAGAAAAGTAGGCATTTGCCTTAGTGGAGCGTTTGGACCCATTGATCACAAAGATATTTTGCAGTTTAAAGCCCACATTGTTGGCATAGGATTCTATTTTTGACTTTAAACTACCGTCTTCCAAGGGTTCCTGTTTGTTGAATAGTGGCACAATAAGTTTGCTATAAAACAGGTTTATAAAAATCGTAAAAACGGTAATTAGGCCCCAGGTGTAGAGCCAAAAGTTAGTTCCGGCCCATTCAAAGAACCAAAGCACCAAGGTTAGTATTCCACCTCCTAAAACGATAATCATTAGCCATCCTTTGATCTTATCTGCAATGAAAGTCTTTAAGGTTGTTTTGTTGAAACCAAATTTTTCCTCTATCACAAAGGTTTTGTAATAGCCGAAAGGGGTGTTGAGTATGTCGCTACCTAACATAATGACACCAAAAAATAACAAGGACTGTACTGTCTTGTTCTCTGTTAGGCTCGAAACCCAATTATCTATCCAACCAAAACCACCGAAAATCAACACACCTAAAATAAGCAGAATGGAGAAGGTAGAGGTAAGAATTCCAAAACGGTAGTTCGTTAATTTATAGTCTTGTGATTTTTTGTACTCTTCCGAATTGTATACATCGGATAGTTCCTCAGGAATAGTATCCTTAAATCGCTTTGCGTTCAGAAAATTGAGCGTGGTTGCCAACAAATATTCGCCTACTAATATTCCAATGATGCAATAAAATATGAGCGTTGTATTCATAAATGTTCTTCTAATTTTTTAAACGGGGCAGCTTACTTTTTATTGGTATTACTCGTTACGTTGTCGTTTTCCTTCGAAGATAAGTATTGCGGCGGACACAGAAACGTTCATACTATCTATTTCTCCCTCCATTGGGATAACGATATTTTGGTCGGAATTAGAAAGCCATTCTTCGCTAAGTCCACTTGCCTCAGTCCCTACAACTATAGCTGTTGCACCTGTATAATCCATATCGGTATAGTTCTCGGAGGCACTGAGCGCCGCACAAAATATTTTGGCGTCTATTTCTTTTAAATAGGATATGATTTCCGCTGTGGTGCCCATTGCTATGGTTCTAGTGAAAACACAGCCTACACTCGATCTAATAATATTTGGGTTATATAAATCGGTCTTGGGGTTAGCTATTAAAACAGCGTCCAAATCAGCGGCATCGGCAGTACGTAATAATGCGCCTATATTCCCTGGTTTTTCGGGAGCTTCTGCAACCAATATAAATGGTTTATCCCTTTTTAGCTTTATTGCTGATAACGTGTGTTGTTTTGACTTTATAATGGCCATTATACCCTCTGTGGTCTCCCTGTATGCCACTTTCTTGTAAACAGCAAATGAAAAATTTACTTTATTGATGGCTGTGTTAAGGGGTATCTCGCTTTCTAGGGTATTTATATCTAATAAAGCATCGCAGTAGCATAAGGTATCAATGGTATACCCTGCTTTTATGGCTAAACTTAGTTCACGTTTTCCTTCCAATACAAAAACACCTGTTTTATTACGTTCTCGAGATTTGTCTTTTAGCAAAAGAATTTTTTTGACTAAAGGATTCTGTGCGCTACTAATATCTTTTATTTGCTGCATGGGCTACAAAAATAAACCAATATCTTAATTAACGTATCTTGTTACCACTTAATACCAACTAAACAGAAATTATAATGAAGATCGTTACATTGTTTGCATTTGTGGCAATACTATTTGCGTGCAAGACAGATAAAAATAAAAAGGAGGCTATAACGGAGGATATGCCATTGATAGGCGTTGGTGTTAAAAGCGAATACCCAGAGGTTGTTTCAAAGGTGTTTGATGCACATGGTGGCATGGCTACTTGGAAATCATACAAAACCCTAAGTTTTAAGATTCAAAAAGAGTCAACATCGGAAACACACACCATAGCTCTAAAAAGCCGAAAAGAAACCATTAGTGCTGCTGACTTTAGTACAGGATTTGATGGTTCCAAGATTTGGTTGTTGGATGAAAATGATTCCTATAAGGGAGATGCCGTTTTCTATCATAATTTGATGTTTTACTTCTACGGGATGCCATTTGTTTTAGGGGATGATGGTATTAATTATGCAGATACCCCTGCTTTGGAGTTTGAAGGAAAGACCTATCCTGGTTTCCGTATAAGTTACAATACCGGAGTTGGTAATTCTCCCAAGGATGAATATTTTTTGCACTATGACCCAGAGACGTTTCAAATGCAATGGTTAGGTTATACGGTAACGTATAGAAGTGGAGAAAAATCGGAAAATGTAAAATGGATTCGATATAACGATTGGATGGATGTAAGTAGAGTTGCGCTTCCTAAATCGATTACATGGTATACATCCGAAGAAAAAAAGCTAACTGAACCTAAAAATGCCGTGATGTTCGAGAATGTTGTTTTGAGTACTACCGAAAAGCCAAATGGCTTTTATGATAAACCTGAGAAGGCTGTTTTTCTAGGACAATAATGTAATGTTCGGGATGTTTTAACTTAAAAAAAAGGTTAATGTATTTACGGAATCGTTAAACGTCTCATAATTATTCTTAACTTAGAGGAAGTTGTTTGTTAAACGATTTAGCACAAGCAATCCTTATCAAAGATATTTTGTTAGTAAGAACCAAAACACAATTATAATGCCAACGTACAAACTACAAATCAATGGTGTCTCTCAAGAAATAGAGGCCACACCAGACATGCCACTACTATGGGCACTACGAGACAATTTAGATATGGTCGGGACCAAATATGGTTGTGGAATAGGCCAATGTGGTTCCTGCACCGTTCATGTTGACGGCTACGCCACTCGTAGCTGTCAATTACAAGTTTCGCAGCTGGAAGGAAAAGAAATCACCACCATAGAGGGCTTGTCCCAAGATGGCTCCCATCCAGTACAGCAAGCTTGGAAAGAAGTAGATGCACCGCAATGTGGCTATTGTCAATCGGGTCAGATTATGACTGCTTCAGCTTTTTTGGAAAGCAACCCAAATCCATCAAGAGAAGAGATTCGAAGTGCTATGCACGGCAATATTTGTCGTTGTGCCTCTTACAATCGAATTGAAAATGCCGTCGTAATGGCTGCAGAGAAAAAAATGGCCTAACCTGAAAACTGAAAAACATGTCAACTATTATATCTACAAAATTTAGCAGAAGGTCTTTTTTAAGAACTTCTTCACTTGCAAGTGGCGGAATGCTAATCGGTTTTAATTTTTTCACAGCCTGTAAGGACAATGTGAAAATGCCGGTCGATATTTCTAAACTCAATTACAACGACTTTAATGCCTTCATCAAGATATCGGATGAAGGTATGGTGACCCTATTCTCTCCAAATCCGGAAATTGGTCAAGGTGTGAAAACCTCAATGCCCATGATTATTGCGGAGGAACTTGATGTTCCTTGGGCAAATGTCAATGTAGTCCAAGGAATTTTGGATACTCAAAATTATACCCGACAAGTTGCGGGTGGTAGTCAATCTATTCGATTCGGTTGGGATGCGTTGCGCCAAACAGGGGCAACTGCTCGCCAATTGTTGGTAAATGCGGCCGCGGCACGATGGGGTGTTGATCCTTCCGAGTGTTCTGCCAAGCAAGGGGTCATTACCAATGCAAAGGGAGAGACTTTAGGTTATGGCGACGTCGTAAAGGAGGCTGCCAAACTGCAAATTCCTACATCCGAAGGAGCTGAAGAGGAAGAATCTAAATCTGAAAACCCCGAATTCAAGGATACAAAGGCGCAAGAGGTTGCTGGAAAAGTGAAGTTGAAAGACCCAAAGGATTATACGATTATAGGCACCGATGTCGGTAATGTAGATATTGATAAAATCATTACTGGAAAACCACTTTTTGGCTTGGATTATAAGGTTGAAGGTATGGTTTATGCCTCAGTGTTGCGTCCGCCGGCATTTGGTCAAGTGTTGGAATCATATGACGATGGTGCTGCAAAGGCTGTCCCCGGAGTATTGGATGTGATTAAAATCGGAGAAAAGGCAAAAGCCCTTTTGGAGAAGGAGCAAGTGAACTGGACCGCTATATTATCGCCTTCTGAGAAGGTTGTTGTAATTGCTGAAAATTCATGGGCAGCGATAAAAGGAAAAAAAGCTTTAGATGCAAAATGGACAGAAAGCTCACCTTTAGAGAGCACTAAGGCGCACGATAAGATATTGACGGATTTGTTGGATGGGAATGAATTTCAGAACATGCGCAAGGATGGAGACGTGCAGAAAGCATTTAAGGAGGCTGATAAGATTGTAGAGCAAACCTATGAGTCACCGTTTCTTCCGCATAACACCATGGAGCCTATGAATTTCTTTGCAGATGTAACCGATTCTAAAATCCTTTTGGTGGGTCCGGTGCAAACTCCGGCAGATGCTGCTTCTACGGTTGCAGAACTACTTGGTCGGAATCAAGAGGATATTCGTTTAGAAATGACCCGAATGGGTGGTGGTTTTGGAAGAAGATTATATGGTGATTTTGTTTATGAAGCTGCTGAGATTTCAGATAAGATACGAAGGCCTGTGAAAATGTTTTCAACTAGGGAAGATGACATGATGACTGGCGTATATCGCCCAGCTATTAAATATCGTATTGCTGCATCCATCAAGAATGGAGAGGTAACGGGATATCATTTAAAAGAAGCTGCCGTCAATGGCAACATGTACGGTTTAATTCCGAATTTCTTTCCCGCAGGAGCAATTGAGAATTATCAAGTAGACGTTGCGAATTATAAAAGTAATATAACCACAGGTGCATGGCGTGCGCCATATACCAATTTCCTTTCCTTTGCTGAACAATCTTTTTTAGATGAACTAGCTGAGAACTTGGATAAGGATCCGGTTCAAATGCGATTGGATTTGTTGGAAAAAGTAAAAGGAACAACCGATGATAGAATCCAGTATTCTGCTGAACGATTACAAGATGTTTTGAAATTGGCTGTTGAAAAATCAGGATATCGAAATCCTAAAGATGGAGTTTATCAGGGTGTTTGTGCCTATTATTGCCACAATACCCATGTTGCTGAGGTTGCCGATGTAGTAATGGAGGGCAACCAACCCGTGGTAAAAAAGATTACCGTTGCCGTGGATTGCGGAATAGTAATAAATCCCTTAGGTGCTAAAAACCAAATTGAAGGTGGTGCGATAGACGGTATAGGCCATTCTATGTATAGTGACTTCGTTTTCGAGAACGGAATGGCAACAAGTAACAACTATGACAAATACCGTTTGATTCGAATGAAGGAAACGCCAATAGTAGAAACTCATTTTGTAAAAAACACCCTAAGCCCAACGGGACTTGGGGAGCCGGCTTTACCTCCAGCTGCTGCTGCGGTTGCAATAGCAATGAAAAAGGCAACTGGCAATAGAATTTATAAGCAGCCTTTTTTAAGGAATATGGATTCAAAACCTATTTTAGGATAATAGCTATGGACGTATTACTTTTCGGAATTGCAAAGGATATTGTTGGCAAGTCGGAATATCAGGTTCCTACTGATGAAAATATTCCCAAGTCTGTTAAAGAGATAAAAGATTATATGGTCAAAAAGTTTCCCGATTTTGGGAAACTTTCCTCTTTTGCGGTAGCTGTGAATAGCGAATATGCAGAAGATGATGTATTGTTAACTCGGAATGATGAGGTTGCTATAATTCCCCCCGTAAGTGGCGGCTGATGAGTAGAAAAATAGTAGAAATCGTAGATAGTATTGATACCTCCCAAGTGTTCACGGAATTGTCCGATGCCCATAGTGGAGGTATATGTGTATTTGTTGGCACCGTTAGGGAGTTTACAAAGGGAGAGGAAGTAGTTTCCCTGGAATTTGAAACGTATAAGAAAATGGCCTTATCGGAAATGGGAAAGATTGCTTCGGATGCCATGAAGAAATGGAAACTGAATAAAGTAATTATTCGCCATGCAGTAGGACTTAAAAAAGTAGAAGAACCAGTGGTGGTGGTAGGAGCTTCTTCTGCGCATCGCGATGCCTGTTTTGAAGCTTGTCGCTACTTAATAGATACCCTCAAGGAAACCGTTCCTATCTGGAAAAAAGAAATGTTTGAGAATAAAACGGTTTGGGTTTCGGCGCATCCATAAAAGTAAAAGGTGAAAAAAATAGGATTGATAGGAGGTATGAGTTGGGAATCTACCCAAATCTACTATGAAGTTTTAAATCAAAAAGTTAAAGAGCTTTTAGGCAGATTTCATTCCGCCAAAATTGTGATAGACTCTGTAGATTTTTCTGTAATTCATGAGTTACAAGTACAAAATGATTGGGATGCCTTAAATAAAGAAATGATAGAAGCAGCCACAAATTTGAAGAATGCTAAAGCTGAAATGATTCTTATTTGTGCCAATACCATGCATTTATGTAGCGATGCTATATCTCAAAATCTAGATTTACCTTTAATTCATATAGCGAAAGCTACGGGTGAAAAGATTAAATCAGCTGGACTCAATACCGTACTGCTTTTAGGAACTAAATTCACTATGGAAAGAGATTTCTATAAGAACATTTTAACCAATGATTTCGGCATAAAAGTGCTAATTCCGAGCGAGGTCGATAGAGAAATCGTGCATTCTGTTATTTATGATGAGCTAGTTCAGGGCAAAATAAACAAGAGTTCTAGGAGTCAATATATAAGAATCATAGAAGAGGCGATTAAAAATGGTGCTGAAGGAGTCGTACTAGGCTGTACTGAAATACCCTTATTGATTGAGCCATCAGATGTTTCTATTCCAATATTTAATACCACTGAAATTCATGCTGAAAAGGCGGTGGAATTTGCTTTAAGTACATCACTTATTAATTAATTTATAATTATGTTTCCTTCTTGCTGAAGTAATTTCAGCGTAGCGAGGGGAAACTAGAAACAGGTATGACAAAACAACTTTCACATATAGATGAAGCTGGGAATGCTTCCATGGTAGATGTTTCAAATAAGCAAGCATCAGTGCGGACGGCTGTCGCTTCTGGAAAAGTTGTTTTTCCTTCGGATGTGTTTGCTGAACTTGCTTCTCAAGATTTTTTAGGTCACAAGGGAAGCATAATCCAAACCGCAGTTATTGCAGGAATTCAAGCTGTCAAAAAGACATCAGAATTGATTCCGCTCTGTCATCAAATCAATCTCTCTAAAATACAGATTGATATTACTCCGATTCATGAAGCATTACAAGTAACTTGTAAAGTGAAATGTAACGAACAAACCGGGGTGGAGATGGAAGCCTTAACAGGAGTTTCTGTTAGTGCATTGACAATTTACGATATGTGCAAAGCACTATCACATGATATCAAAATCTCAGAAGTACAACTAGAACAAAAAACAGGGGGTAAGAATGACTTCAATCGCTAAATTATACGGACTCGTTTTATCTGGAGGAAAAAGTACCCGAATGGGAACTGATAAGGGATTGATAGAGTATCACG
>Ga0209948_1000028_pt1 | contig 47508 bp, 44 predicted proteins | sample SalPonR2_C_D2_MG_FD_185709 | JGI IMG/M metagenome (GOLD analysis project Ga0209948, IMG submission 185709) | Salt pond soil microbial communities from South San Francisco under conditions of wetland restoration - Salt Pond MetaG R2_C_D2_MG... ... | reverse complement strand
GTTCCGCTGAGACCAAAATTGGATCCTGAAATTGTTCGCCGCCATCGTTTGAAAATGCGACCTGCACTCTGGCCGAATCTTGCGCCGCCGTAAACCAAACGACGGCCAAATTATTGCCCATAGCCGCTACCCTAGGACCGTTAACCGGACATCCTTTTATCTTCCAATTATCTGCATGTACCCTTTTGGGGGCTGTCCACCTGCCTTCTACTTGACGAACAATACTGATATCGCGCATTTCATCTTCGGATCGGTCCCTGTACACCACCACAGGTCCATTCTGGGTTACTACCGCACTTGTCTGGCAGCAATCACAGGTGCGTATGTCTAATTCGTGCTCATTGGATACCGTACCTTCTGCAGAAACGGCTGCTGCTCTAAGCGTCATGGCGCCCCGCTCCCCTACTTCATTTTCTTCGGTATTCCGGCCATCTAACCAGGTAACGAAAAAAGAATCGTTATACGGCAAAACAGTCACAAAACCATGTTCTGTTGGGGTATCATCGGTGTGTAGGTCTAGGTTCGTAGTCCAGGTCGTACTCCCCTTTGGTTTTAGGTTCATTTGTACATCATAGGAATAGGTTCCCTCGGTCGACTTCCGCAACACGTGGGACCAGTAGTTTCCGTTATTTTCTGCCACCATAGGATAATCTGCCCAGTTCACGAACCAATCCCTTCCCTTGGCTATCATTTCTGGTTTTTGCCAAGTTCCGTCTTTCAGTTCAGCATAGTAGAATGTGGCCAAGCTATCGCCTTTGGTCTCTACCCACGAGAGCAGGGTTACAGCCGTATTGGATACCAAATGCGGCAAAGAACTGGCTGTTCCTGCCGGCGACACCATATCCTCTAACTTATGTACAGAAACTTCAGGTAAGGGAGTCTTATATTCTTGCTTACAACTACTTACAAATAAAAATAGTACAAATATTAAAGTATAGTACCGGTACTTCATCACTCTATAGTTTTAAGTTGTTCCACCATTTCCGGGGTGTTCCATTCCATGGCACCATCAAACCGAAATACCTCTTCTCCTGCTTCGTTGTAAACAAAACTTACCGGTAACGCATTAATATCTAGTTGGTCATAGCTGCCGTTATATTTGATGAAGTTAAAATCGAAGCCACGGTCGCGTTTAAATTTCTCTATTTTTTTGGTGGATTCGTCCGATGCCAACACGAATACATAATTCTCGCTAGCTAGAACATCTTGTAGTTTCAATAAATCGGGCATTTCCTCGATACAGGGACGACACCAGGTCGCCCAGTAATTTATCAATACCCTTTTCCCTTTGTAATCTGCCAGTTCAATGGGATTGCCTTTCAAATCGGCATAAGTTGCCTGTATAGGTTTTTCCGACTGTACGGCATTGCGTTCTGGTTTGCTCCGGTTTGCTTTTTGCGCATCCTTACAGCTACTACATAGGATAAACAGTAAGGCGAATAGGGTCGTCTTTATTTTCATATATTATCTGATGTGGCTTCCAGCGTTCATATCTATGGTAGTACCGGTAGCATGGTCCATACCACCACTGGATAATAGGGCAATGAGTGGGGAGAGGTCTTCGGGTTTGGTAAGCGTGTTCAGGGCAATTTCATTCAATACTTTTTCTTCGCCGTAGGTTTTGATGAATTTTTCTGCCATTTGGGTTCGGGTAAACCCTGGAGCAACCACAAAGGCTTTTATATTTTGTTTCCCAAAAGAACGCGCCACACTTCGAGCCAAAGAAGTAATTCCTCCTTTAGACGCGGCATAGGCTAGATATTCTTGCGTTTCGCCCCTAAAAACGGCCCTACTTCCAATATAAATAAATCGACCTCCGCCCTGTGCTATAAAATGGTCGAGGCCCAACTTGGTGAGCACGCCAACTGAATCTAGATTCACGGCCATGGTTTTCTTCCAGATTTTTAACCACTCATCAGTATCCATAGCAATCGGATGTTGCAAAAACACCCCTGCGTTAAGAATGATTACATCTAGCTTGCCAAAATAAGTCACCACGCTTTCAAAAAGGCGAAACACTTCGCTCTCATTGGATAAATCGGCCTGGAATGTCTTGGAGCCATTTTTGTGTTTAGCTACCAATGCCTCTGCAGCACTTTTATTACTATTGTAATGTACGGCGAGCTTCCCCCCCATCTCCATAAGATAATCCGCTACTGCCCTACCAATGCCATCGGAGGCGCCTGTTAGCAGTATCGTTTTGCCCTTTACATCTATTGTGGTCATTTCTTTTATTTTTATTTTATACGTATCGGTATTTAAAGGAACAGGAACCGCTGTTGTAATTCCTTTCTGGTTTTAATACTAAAACCGTTTTATCTTTCAGTAAAACGGTATAAGAAACTGCAATAGTTTAATCCTCTTAGTCTTTACCTTAAGACGGCTAAAAATACAAAATTGTCCTTAGGCATTTGGGTATTTTAACGGTATCCAATCGTTTAAGGTTTCCATTGGATTGTGCATACTGAGCTATAGCTGGCTTTTCTAAGGCAGTTTTGGGAAATTAGCGCATAAAAAAACCACCTAAGTTTAGGTGGTTTTCTATTCAAACGTTGTTTTGCGCTTATTTTATAGCTACCAGTTCCAACTCAAACGTAAGGTCATGACCAGCTAAGGGATGATTGGCGTCTACGACAATATCGTTTTCGTTTACTTCTGCGATACGCAGTTGTCTTTCCGAACCATCTTCGTTTGAAGCCACTAAAGCCATATCTACTTCTGGCGTAATTTCTTTAGGCAAATGCTCTTTCGGCACGGTCTGGAACAGCTCGTCCTGTTTCTCGCCATACGCCTCTTTCTTATTGATAACAACGGTTTTTTTGTCGGAAGGTGCCATATCCAAAAGTCCTTTTTCAAAACCTGGTATCAAACTTCCTTCTCCTAATTTCACTTCCAACGGTTCGCGTTGTAACGAACTATCGAAAACCTGTCCGTCACTTAGTTTGCCCGTGTAATGTACCAATACTACATCTCCTTCTTTTACTTTACTCATCTTCTTAATTTCTATAGTTTACTTTAACGAAATGCAAAGGTATCCATCTCAACAGCGAATAACGAACACAAGCGATAAACCTCTGTTTTTTAAGCTTTATTTAACGAAAATTAAAGGATACGCCAATGATTTTGTGTTGAAACGTAGTTTTATGAAGTTTATGGAAGGACGGGGTATCGAAGGCAAAACAAAAACAACGATTACCTGTTTTCAGTTTCAATAGGTACTATCTTACCTTTAAACCGAATGGAGTTCCGTTGGTTTCCCGTTACCAAAACACTGGCAGATTTGCTCGGAAACAACTTCATATTCACCTTGTGTCTTCCTGTTTCGCTTGATATCTCAAACGTAATGTCGTATTGTTGCTTAGCTTCATTATATGTTTGGCTAAAGGATTCGGGCACACCCTTAAATTCGATACCCGATTTGGACATGGGGCCTCCACCAAACTGCCGTTCGCCATAAAAGGGTAATACGCCTGCCACACTATCTCCGTAAATTTTCACGTAACTGGAGATATCGATGAGCTGTATGGCCCCTGAGGTACTCCCGGGGGGTAAAAGGCCAGCATTTGCAACGGCGTTAAATGCTTGTGTCTGCATCGGATATGCGGTGTCTGCCCTAAATTCAAAAGATTTTTTATCCATAAGGCTATTGAATTCCGATAGGGTTTGCGCATTTTGTTGCACTTTATTTGTGCTGCCACAGCGCAGAAACAGACCACAAATTAGAAAAACTATCATTTGTGATATAAAGCGCACAGCTAACCCTCTAACTTTTGAGTTTTTAATTTTCATGTTATCACAATTATTATATAGGACTTACCGACGTATTCGCTACCTAATAAAAGCTAGAAGCTCGCTATTTTGTAATCGGTTTGTATCCCCTTTAAGTTTAAGATATCACAAAGGCTTTTAAAAACAAAATTAATCACCCCTGTATAACAAAAGTATAACGCTTTTTGCCCCTGCGTGATAAAAGTCGGGTTATCAGCTAATAAGATAAATTAAAAAGAACTTATCTTAAAATTCACGATAAAATATATGCGCCCTTTCCGTAGAATTTCATACCTTTTCCTAAACAATTTGACGTATGAATATTAATTTTGAATATGATGATGTAAAGGCCAGTAACCGTCTGGAAATTATGGCCGCCGAAAAACTGGATAAATTATTGGATAAGTTCGATTTTGTTGTCCGGGCAGATGTTTTTTTTAAAACGGAGAATACCTCTTCTCCCGATACTGGGATGATTTGTAATATCCGGTTAAGTGCACCAGGACCTAGACTTTTTGCGGAGTCCAGTACTGGAAGTTTTGAAGCTTCTATTGCTTCAACAGTTAGTGATCTAGATCGTCAGTTACAGCGCCGCAAGGCCAAGATGAAAACGTACTAGTTTCAGCTAATTGGGCCTTCAAAGGCAGTTGGACAACTTAATTTGGGTTACCGCAACGTTAGTTACGGTAACCCAAAATTTTATAGAATCATTTAGTTTATGCACATTCCTTCCCATCACATAGCTATTAGGTATTTTTTATTACACTGTTTTTTTGTAAGTATTACAGCTTCCATGAATGCGCAGACAACAGAAATAGAAAGCGCAGCTATTTCATTTTCATTTATAGAAAAAGAGGTCTCAGGAACGGTATCGGATTTTAAGTCTACTTCCGTTATTGATTGGAGCGATTTGGAGAATTCCATCATCGAGGGTCAGGTAGCCGCTGAAACCATAAAAACGGGTAATTTTATTCGGGACTTTGCCCTTAGAAGGTCAAAGTACTTTGATGTAGATACGTATCCATTCATTACATTCCGCAGCACCAATATACAGATTAAGGAAGACTACATTGAGGTGCAGGGAACACTAACACTCAAAGGCATTTCCAAACCTTTAGCCATAGCATTTAAAAAAGAGGACAACACCCTTATTGGGAATGCAACTCTATACTCAAGTGATTTTGATATAGTCATTTTTAAAAAGGGACGAGATGCAAATAAGGTGGTAGTCACCTTTGCCCTGCAGTTGGAATAGCGTAACATCCCTTTAACTATCTATGAAATCGAGTCTGCCGACTCACATTGGCTTAGAAGTACATTTACTTCAATAATCTTTGTTTTTGTAGTATCCCATTTTAAAAATGATGTTTAACTTCGCATGCGTAAACGAATATAGTATGTGGGTTTGGATTATTTTTATTGCTTGTGTCATTGTCTTTTTAGCTTTGGACCTTGGTGTTTTTCATAAAGAAGAACATGTAATAAAATCAAAAGAAGCAAGTATCTGGACGGCCATTTGGGTAAGCACGGCACTAGCCTTTAGCGGTGTAATCTATTGGTTGTTTTCATCGGGTTTGACTGAAAATCCCACTGGGCTAGCGCCCGATGATGCCGTAATTAAATATATCACCGGTTATCTTATAGAACTCTCACTAAGTATTGATAACGTTTTTGTCATTGCCGTAATTTTTAGCTCATTTCAAATCCCGCCAATTTATCAGCATAGGGTGCTCTTTTGGGGAATTTTAGGCGCAATCGTGTTTAGGGCCCTCATGATACTTTTTGGAGTGGCTTTAATAACGAGGTTCGACTGGATTATTTACGTGTTTGGTGTATTCTTACTCTTTACGGCCTATAAAATGTTAAAAAACGATGAAGATGCTTTTAACCCCCAAGATTCCTTTGTTTTTAAGCAGTTAAAAAAAATATATCCCATTACAACAGCCATCCAAGGGCATGATTTTTTTATAGAAAAAATGGGAACAAGAGCGGCTACTCCCCTCTTTATAGCTCTAGTAGTTATTGAAATAACAGATATCCTTTTTGCACTCGATAGTATACCGGCGATTTTAGCCATTACGGCAGATCCTTTTATCGTGTTCAGTTCCAATATTTTAGCCATATTAGGCCTACGCTCCATGTATTTCCTGATCTCAAGGATGTTGGCAAAATTCAGGTATATTAATTATAGCCTCGTTGTGATCTTAGCTTTTGTCGGTATTAAAATGCTGTTAGCGCACCATGTGAAGTTTCCGGAATGGGTTTCCTTGTCCGTTATTTCTCTAGCACTTATCGTTGGGGTTTTGGCTTCTTTGATGCTTAAGGAAAAGGAGGAATAACTGCGGTTTTTGGTAACGGACATCCATTGGATATCTTAAAATGAGAAATCACAAGGCTATTGCCTGGTTGGGTTGGCAGCTACTGTTCAAATAGCTGCTATTTTAGTTTTTATAGGCATAACTAACAAATGCGAATCGCTTGCCGTCCGGTGACCATGACGGAACATTTAAGCTGCCCTGTCCGCCTGTAAATGCACAAAGGGTCTTAATTGTTTTATGGGCGATATCATACAACTTCAAGGCTACTTTTTTCATTGCAGGATGTGCACTCCCTTGGTCTTCCAAATAAGAGATAAACACGATATGTTGGCCATCAGGCGAGGGATGGGGAAACCAATTGGAATAAGGATCATCGGTAAGCTGTTTTTTATCGCTTCCATCGGCTTTCATGCGCCAAATTTCCATGGTTCCAGACTCTATAGCGTTGTAGTAGATGTACTTTCCGTCGGGAGAATAATCGGGTCCGTCATCCAGTCCATCTGAATTAGTGAGTTGTATTTCGTCACCGCCACTGGCCGGAATGGAATAAATATCAAAATTATCGCCACGCTTGGCCGTATATACCAATGTTTCACCATCTGGCGACCAACCGTGCCAAAAAGAAGGCGTATGCGCAGTGATACGCACAGGTTCCCCGCCAGTGACAGGTACCGTAAAGATACAGGACGTAAGCCAGCCATCTTCGCCATCTTCTAAGCTGTGGCTTAACACCAAAGTGTTTCCATCGGGAGAAATTCCGTGATCGTTATTGCATTTATCTGCCAACCCGGTATAAATTGCTTCCTTTTTCCCGTCCATACCCACTTTAAAGAGGCCACCATTTTGGTTGATGATAAAAAAGCGACCATCCCTACTCCAATTTGGTGCTTCAAAATGGCCATCTTCCGTTAAAATCGTCGTTCTTTGATTCGTTTCGAGATCAAAAACTTCTAAAGTAGAAGTTATATTGGTACTCTGGGCGTTTACAACAGTCATATTATATAGGATTGATAAAGCAAGAAATGCGTTTTTCATAGCGCCATAATTATTAGGAATTGTATACTAATTGAATGTTCTTGATAAATACAAAGCATCCTGTCATGCCTAAGGAACGCTTATATCAAGAACTGACATGGGTAAAATGTATACGAGTGAAGATTGCACCTTATGTTTCAGAAAGCTTCTTATTGATAATATCCAATGCGTTAGCTACCGTCTGCATTTCATCCATATCCTCGTTTTCCAAACGAATGTCAAAAGCATCCTCTACATCCAATACAATATCTACCAAATTAGCTGAATTAATATTTAATTCTGATATAAAGTTATTATTCATTTTAACATCCTTTATATCCACATCTTCAGGTAAATACACTTTAATAATATCTTTTAATTTTTGATAACGTTCTTCTTTATCCATATATTTTTTTCTTTGTTCCCTCGCGTAAACCGAAACCATTTTATTCTTCAAATCTACCGATTAACTTTGTCGCAAAACCTTCAGTGTTTAAATAAAGGAAAGTACCTACTCGGAATACTCCTTAAAAATAACACATGCATTTACATCACCAAAACCAAAACTAGCTTTTGCAATCATTTTAGGTCGATGACTAATTGTTTTGCGAGGTATTCTGGTCTCAGATACGATGTCGGTTATTTCCGGATGCAAATCTTCACAATTAACATTTCCAAATACCGCTCCCTCTTTAAACTGTAATACCGTCCCCACGCATTCAATACTCCCGGCAGCGGCCAAACAATGACCGATCGCTCCTTTAAAGGAGTTGATAAATGGAAAATCGATATCCCTCCTATTTAAGGCCTCGCTCCAATTGGCTATTTCAAGACTGTCTTTTGATGTTGCGGTTAAATGTCCGTTAATAACATCGATATCGCCAGTCGCTATTCCGGCATTCTGTATTGCATTACTGATGCAACGTTGCACAGCCATACTGTTAGGTGCGGTCATGGAACCTTCGCCTAGTTGACCTCCGCTATTGATTTCCCCGCCCAATACCTCTGCATAGATTGTAGCACCTCGTTTCTGGGCGCTATCTAACGATTCTAGCACCAAAGCCCCTGCCCCACTGCCAGGTACAAAACCATTGGCAGCCGCACTCATGGGCCTACTTGCTTCCGTAGGATTGTCATTGTACCCCCTAGGGAGTATGCGCATAGCGTCGAAACCGCCCCAAACATATGGACCACTATCGCTACAGCTTCCTACGAGCATCACCTCTGCTTTTCCACTCGATATGCGTTCATATCCCATAAGCACACCTTCCGTTCCTGTGGTGCACGCGGAGGAATTGGTCGTTACTTGGTTGCCGCATCCTAAATTTCCCCCTAGATAGGCACTAATGCCGCTTGCCATGGTCTGCAGGACACTGGTACTGCCTAAGCGTCGCACATTTTGGTCGTCGATTAGCAGAATGGCCTCCCGAAACTTGTCCACACCAAGAATGCCGGTTCCAAACAGCACACCATAATCCCAAAAAGGCTCTGCTGTAGTGTTGGGCTCCAAACCTGCATCGGCCCAGGCATCCGTCCCGGCAATAACTCCATAAACAATTCCGGAGGCGTTAAGTCCTCTTAATTGCAAAGGCGTAAAGTATTTGTTTAGTATATTGTCCTTAACTAATGGATTTGCAGCTATTTGACAACCAAATTTAAGTCGCTCTAACTCCGATTGAAATCGAATCCCGCTTGTACCATTCGTTAGTGCTGTGGTAAAATCCTTTAGACCTACACCATTTGGTGCACAGACTCCCAAACCGGTTATGACAACCCTTCTATTCATTCGTATCGTTTAATATCATCCCTGAGAGTATTCCTTTGCACACCAATTCTTCTTTGCTATTATACATACGCACGTCGCACTTTAGCTTATGAAATCTAAAATAGATTTTTTTTGATACAACGCGCACCGTTTCGTCCGGCAAAACAGGCTTTAGAAATTCCATTTGAGAACTACTCATTCCTATGTTAACCTTCGTATTCCGATTTGTATCCTGAAGCAAAAATATTCCCAAACAGACCAAACCAATCTGTGCACAGCATTCCGTAAGAAGCACACCTGGGGTAATAGGCTTCTCCTTAAAATGACCTTTGTAAAACTCCAGCTCTGACCGGAATGTGAATACCCCTTCTGCTCCATCCGCATCTACACGCAACAATTCGTCTACGAACAAAAAGGGCGCGGTGTATGGTAAGAGGTCTACTATTGCTTGAGTACTCATTAATTGGTTAATTTGAACTTGAACCTTATAATTCCTTGTTGTCAGCAGGGTTTGAGTATCGTAACTATTGAATAGTTACCACTCCAACAAAACACGCTGGGCCGAAAACCCTGGGCCGAAACTTAAGACCAATCCCTGTTCCCCTTTTGAACTATTTTTCTCCATAAAGCGCTCTAGTACATATAGTACCGTGGCACTGCTCATATTGCCATACAATTTTAGTACGGCTCTCGTATCATCAATATTTTTTCCTAGGCTACCGAACAAAGCCTCAACAGTTTGTACTATTTTTTTTCCTCCGGGATGAAATATCAAATGGTCCACTTTGGAGATATCGCTTCCATATCGTGCCAAAAAAGGATGTACGATATCTTGAAAATGGTCTGCAATCGTTTCTGGAACCGCCGGGTCTAAAATCATTTTAAGCCCGTGATTGGTGAGATCGAATCCCATTAAATGTGCGGTGTCCTTAAAATGATACATCTCCTCTCCTACTATTTTAGGGCCCTCAGCGGTTGCTTCCGAGGATAGCAGTACGCAGGCGGCACCATCACCAAAAATTGCTGCACTCACCATATTTGCCATAGAAAAATCGTTCAATTGAAAGGTGGCCGTGGGACTCTCCACAGCAACTATGGCTATACGTTTCCCAGGATTGGATTTCAAAAAATTATGGGCATAAATAAGTCCGGATACACCTGCAGCGCAGCCCATCTCTGTTACAGGTAACCTTACCACATCTTGACGCAAACCTAACGCGTTGATCAGATAGGCATCCAAGGAGGGAATCATAATTCCCGTACAACTCACCGTTATGATGTAATCCAACGATTCTGGAGTCCACTTTGCTTTCGCTAGCGCGTCTTGGAGCACCGTGCTACCTAATTTCTTACATTCCCGCGCATAGATGGCATTTTTATCTTCAAAAGAGGTTGCTGAAAACACCTCCTCTGGATTCATGATGCTATACCGCTTATCAACTGCTGCGCCTTCAAAAATCTTAATGACTTTACGTTTAAAGCGCTCGTCCTGATCTTTAAGCCAAAACTCCACAAAAGGAAGTATTTCCTTAGTCTCCCTACAATACGTAGGGAGTGCTTTTGTAACGGCTACTATTTTTGTTGTATTCATATATTGTCCAATCTCTTTTTACGCATAACCCATATAAATCTAAATGCCCATTTCCATGAAATTTCATGGCTAAGGCGAGGTAGCTTTTTGGCATATGCTTTTAGTTCCGATTTGGTAAAACTTCTAGTAATGGATATTAACCCATCTATTCTTGCAATTTTGGTACGGAGAAACATAAGGCTATAAGCTTTGAATAGCAAGTAGGCCAATTTGTTTCTTTCCAAATCGTTAATTACAATTCCGATAGTGCAGAGCCGCTCAAACTGGTGAAGAAACTTTAGTATCCCCTCATCCTTAAAATGATGCAAGGTCAAGGTGGTTGTTACAATATCACATTTGAAATCTGAAAAATCTGCCTCTAAAATGTCTTTTGCTTTATAGCTAATTTCCGGAAAATCCTGTGAAGCTTTCCTCGCAAGGACCAAAGCGTCCGTGTTTAAGTCCACGCCAATCAAAACTACTTTTATATTTCTTTTTCTAGCCTCGGTTGCTATGTTTCTAAGCATATTTCCATCGGCACAACCCATATCTAAAATCGTATACGATTTTTTTGGAAACGCCGTAATCAGTTTAAAAACAGCGTCTACCGTAATTTTGTCCCCCCCCAGGATACGATTTACCTGGGTAATGTCGTTGAGCACCATCTCTAGTTCTTTTATGGATCCGATAAAGTTATCCATGAGCTCTACTTGATCACTTCTTTGTGTCCAATCAATCATTTTAGGATAGGTTCCCCATGGGTTTTTGATATTAAGTAATTCAAGATACTTTTGGAGCTACCGGCTATTGATAGTCCGGCGTTCATCCATCGATCATCCAAAAGCAGGCCTTGTAGTTTTCTTCCAAACCACAGCCGGTTCTTAAAAACAGCATTCCAATTTCTGGTATACTCCTTTTCAAGTCGATTTCGATCATACTTGGCATTGCTTAAAAAAGAGTGCACAGATTCCGACACCAATTTTGCACTATGAATCGCCATGGCCATCCCATTCCCGCAAAGCGGATGTATGAGTCCGGCAGTATCTCCGCACATGAGAATATGATGTACTACAGGCGCTTTTTTGTCAAAAGCAATTTGGGCAATAGCCAAGGGTTTGTCAAAGATAAGCTCCGATTGTACCAGAAAATCCCTTAAATATGGGTTTTTAGAAACCACCTCGCTATTAAATTCCTCTATATCGGTATACTTTTTAAACGTGCTGTAATGTGCCAGATAGCAAAAGTTAACGGCACCGGTCTCTGTTTTTGAAAGTCCCCCATAGCCTCCTTCAAAATTATGTAAGGCCACTAGGTTATTCGCAAAGCCGTCATTTTTATAATGGGCTTTTACGGCCAACCAATCCTGTCTTTTAAAGCTAAAGCCCCTGTTTAAGGTTTTGTCCAAACTAGAACGCTTGCCATAAGCCCCTAATACGATCCTTGCTTCATAGGTTCGGTTTTCGCTGCTTACGGTAAAGACTTTAGCGTCAAAAGTGATATCCGTTACTTTGGTAAAGTTAAACTCCACCCCTTGGGATTTCGCTTTTTTATATAAAAGATCGTCAAATAAGAACCTGCTAATTCCGGTACCCCCAAGAGCAAGCGTAGTGGTTACCTTCTTCCCTTTTGTTGAACTAATTTCAAATTCAGTAATGGCAACTCCTCCTGCAGCCGTAAGGTCAATACCTAAGTATTCCAAATAGGGTATCACTTCATTTGAAACGTATTCCCCACATACCTTATGATGTGGATATGCATTGGTTTCAAAAAGCAGAACACTGTGTCCTAACCCCGATAAAGCGATGGCAGCTGTTAGCCCAGCGAGTCCCCCACCTACAATAATTACATCTTTCTTTTTCAAGTAGTCTAAGTTACGTCTTTACATAAAAAAAATCCCTGTTTTCACAGGGATTTTAATTTAGGGTACTGAAGAAATTTTAGTTGCCCGCTTCCTTTATCGCCTCTTGTTTTAGCTCCGGACTTGCAACAATGGCAAGTTCAACTCTTCTGTTCTTGGTTTTGCCGGCTGTGGTGGTGTTATCTCCAATAGGTTGTGTTTCGCCGTACCACTTGGTGGTAAATCTATTGGCAGCAATACCTTTTGTCTGTAGGTAAGTAACGACCGATTCCGCTCGTTGTTTGGATAGGTTCATGTTATAGTCCTCTGCCCCACTGCTATCGGTATGGCCCTCTACCAAAATGTTCGAATCTGGATATTCCTTAAAAATATCGGCCAATTTCTCCAATGTCGCCGCTGAAGCGCCTTTTACATTTGCCTTATTTGTATCAAAAAAGACACCTGCGTCTTGGGTAAAAGTCACGTTGATGCCCTCTCCTACTCTTTTCACTTCTGCTCCCGGTATTTCTTCCTCAATGCGTTCCGCTTGTCTGTCCATCCTATTACCGATATATCCTCCGGCTGCGCCACCAATTGCCGCTCCTAGTATAGCCCCTAAAACCGTATTGTTACCACTTCCTACATTATTTCCGATAACACCGCCGATCACGGCACCTCCCGCGGCACCTATCCCAGCGCCTTTTTGGGTTTTATTTGCATTTTTAATGGTACTACAGCTCATAATCATTGCAAAAGCCATAACGTAAGCAGAACTTCTAATCATTCTTGTTTTCATTTTTTCTATTTTAAGTAGGTATATTATTTTTTACTGAATTCGTAAACAACAGAGACAGATGAACCGTCTACCATAACATTGGAAGATAGTCTCATTGCTTGTTCCGTCAAGTTTTCAATGGTCAAACGATAGCCGACTCCTCCCGAAATATCCTTTAATTTCTCGTCAATAAACTTAAACTGAAGTTGACTACTGTTATTGTCTTCACGCTCTACGACGGACCATCTAATGAAGCGATCCCCATCATTACAAAGTGTTGAAGGGGAAATTGTATACCTGCCCGTGCTATTATTATCCCGAAAAAACCAATCGCTTCCCTCTAAACAGATGTCCTCTACATCATTGAATAAAACCGCCTTAAAATTCCCTGTGTTGTTTGCAAAGGATACATCGTTCAATATCCATGAGCCGCTAATCAAGTTACGTTTCGCCCGGACATCTTTGGAAATGGAGCACGAGGAAAAGCTTATTGCGCAAGCGCAGATTAGCAATATTAATTTTTTCATAAATTAAGTAGATTTGTTGTTAGCCGTATATACGGATTTCGTGAACTATTGGATGTGCCAAATCAGAATAATATTCTCTTTTTGCACCATACAAAATTGGAAAATGAGATCACAAGGAAGTTGCTCAAACGAAATGAAGATCAACACATTGCGTTTAATACGCTATTAATGCGAGTAGTTCTTTTTCAAATCTCGATTTTGCGAGGTAGTTGCGTTCCAACTCTGCGTTAAACGGAATGGGAGTTTCGAGGCTTCCAACACGCTTTACAGGCGCATCAAGGCTTTCAAAACAGTTTTCCATTACACCTGCAGCGATGTCACTTGCAATTCCTCCAAAAAGGCTGTCCTCTTGAAGCACAATCAATTTTCCTGTTTTTCGTACCGAAGTGTAGATGCACTCCATATCCAAAGGCTGTAATGTCCTTAGGTCTATTAAGTCGGCATCAATTGTAGCATGATTGGCTAATGCCTCCAATGCCCAATGCACCCCGGCGCCATAGCTAACGATGGTTATTTCATTTCCATTTTTCAGCACATTCGCTTTTCCAAAAGGGAGGGTATAGTTATTAGTAGGCACATTCTCGTATATACTTCTATACAATCCCTTATGCTCAAAGAATAAGACAGGATTAGGGTCGTCTACTGCGGTAGCGAGAAGTCCTTTGGCATCTGCAGGAAAAGCAGGATAAGCGACTTTAAGCCCAGGAGTTTTCGTAAACCAAGCTTCGTTCGTCTGGGAATGAAAAGGTCCTGCGGCCACACCTCCGCCGCAAGGCATGCGAATGACCACATCGGCATTTTCTCCCCATCGGTAATGACTTTTGGCCAGATAGTTCACAATCGGATTAAAACCACTTGAGGCAAAATCGGCAAACTGCATTTCCATAACCGCCTTCATTCCATTAATAGATAAACCCATCGCGGCAGACACAATGGCCGATTCGCAGATAGGTGTATTACGAACGCGTTCTTTTCCAAAAGCGGCCACGAACCCATCGGTTATTTTAAAAACACCTCCATATTCCGCCACATCCTGTCCCATAATTACAAGATTGTCGTACCGTTCCATTGCCCCACGTAATCCATCTGAAATAGCATCAACTAGTCGAATATTTTTTTTATGTATAGATGGTACAACTTCTTTATATTCAAAGTCTTTATAAACTTCAGTTAATTCTTTACTTTCATTAAATTCCACTGCTTCTTCATCAAAAGCTCGTTTAAGATTATCCTCTATTTCAGTGCTTATTTCCTGCTTAAGCGCATCACGTTCTGTTTTGGATAAGGCTCCCGTAGAAAGAAGATGAGTCTCAAAATTTTCCAAAGGGTCCTTGGCCGCCCAGGTATCCATTATTTCTTGTGGCACATACTTTGTGCCGCTGGCTTCCTCATGGCCACGCATACGAAAGGTTTTAAACTCTAACAACACAGGCCTAGGGTGATTTCTGATATCGTTACAAAGCGCATCTACCTTGGAATACACCTCTAAAATATTATTACCATCAACAATGTGCGATTCCATCCCATAGCCAATACCCTTATCGGCTACATGGGTACAACTAAACTGCTCATTGGTAGGTGTTGACAGTCCGTAGCCATTGTTTTCAATACAAAAAAGCACGGGTAAATCCCAAACTGACGCTACGTTCAACGCTTCGTGAAAATCTCCTTCACTGGTAGCACCTTCTCCTGTAAACACTGCCGTCACTTGCTTTTCCTTCCTCAGTTTATGTGCTAATGCAATACCATCCGCCACGCCCAATTGTGGACCTAAATGGGAAATCATACCAATTATTTTATACGCTTGTGTCCCAAAATGAAAACTACGGTCCCTACCATTGGTAAACCCACTTGGCTTTCCCTGCCATTGTGCAAACAATCTATATAATGGAATATTGCGGGTGGTAAAAACACCCAGGTTTCTATGCATGGGCAAGATGTACTCGTCATCCATTAGCGCACTAGTGACTCCTACCGCTATGGCCTCTTGACCAATACCACTAAACCATTTGGAAATACGACCTTGACGCAAAAGAATCAGCATCTTTTCTTCTATCATCCTTGGACGCAATAAGGCCCGGTAAAGCGTTAATTGGATATCCTTTGCTACCTTAAATTGCTTATAATCCATGCGTTTGGCGGTGTATTTGTATTTTCGGTATAAATGTAACAAAAAACAGGAGATCGCTTATTATTATAACACTGTTGTACCTAAGCAATAATTTGTAATTTTACCCAAATACTTAAATTAATAGCATGAATGTAGTACCAAGTGTGGATTTATCGGATTTTATTTCAGAAGATCCAAAACGAAAACAACGGTTTATTAAGGAAATAGGAACGGCCTTTGAGGATATAGGTTTTGTAGCACTGAGTGGCCATTTTTTATTGGATGAACTGGTCAATGATTTGTACGACGAAATAAAAAAGTTCTTTCAACTTCCACAGACTGTAAAGGATAGTTATGAAATAGCCGGTATAGGCGGCCAACGTGGCTACACCTCATTTGGTAAAGAGCACGCGAAAGGTAGAACGGAAGGAGATTTAAAGGAATTTTGGCATTTTGGGCAGTACGTAACCGATGACCCAAAGCTAGCTTCAGAATATCCAGATAACGTAGTCGTTACCGAGCTGCCAAAATTTAACGATGTGGGCAAGCAAACGTTTAAAATGCTGGAGAAAACCGCTCGGTATGTTCTTAGGGCCCTTGCGCTGCACTTGGAACTGGAGGAAACCTATTTTGACGATTTTATCACCAACGGGAATTCCATATTACGCCCTATTCATTATCCGCCTATAACAAGCGAGCCAAAAAATGCAGTACGTGCCGCAGCTCATGGAGATATCAACTTAATTACCTTATTAATGGGTGCCCATGGTAAGGGCTTGCAGGTCCAAAACAACAATGGAGAATGGGTGGATGCCATTGCACGACCGGATCAGTTGATGATCAATGTTGGCGATATGTTATCGCGGTTATCCAATAATAAATTAAAATCCACAATCCACCAAGTAGTGAACCCCCCTAAGGAACTTTGGGGAAGCTCCCGGTATTCCGTGCCATTTTTTATGCACCCTGTAAGCGATATGCCCTTAAACTGCTTGGAAAACTGTATCGATGAAAAACACCCTAAAGAATTTGAGGATATTACAGCAGGAGAGTTTTTGCATGAACGGTTGATTGAATTAGGATTGATTAAAAAGTAACAATGGACTTAAAAGATCAACTCAAAAACTTATTTCCGGAACACACCCCTCAGGACATACCAAATGAAGTACCCAAGAATGACCTATGGATGCAGGAAGACCCCATTATCTGCAAGTATGAAAAACGAAAAGGAAAAGCCATCACTATTTTAGAGGGCTATACCGGTGCAGACGATGATTTTAAAAAATTAGCAAAGGAATTAAAAACCAAGCTTAGTGTTGGTGGTAGTTTTAAAGACAATAAAATTATCATCCAAGGTGATTACAGGAATAAAATCATGGAAATACTGCAAGAAAAAGGGTTTAAAGTAAAACGTGTTGGTGGCTGATACCGATATATTTTGGTTTGTCGAAAAGGTATTGCAATTCTTTTTGTGTTAATTTTTTTTATTTATTTAACATAAGCCTTACATTTAACTATTAAGAACCTAAACCAACTGGAAATGAGTTCCCTACTGCACATCACTAACGGCGACAGTTTTACCCAACGGCTGAACACACTGAATCTTAAAGGAGATGTTATTACTTGGCGTGAGATGTTGTGCGAAGGTAAAACATTGGCAAACGTTGGAAGCGAATCGTTTTGGAAGACGCGCTACGAGTTTCTTCATAAAAACTACAAGGTATCCAAGTCTTGGTTCATAGAAAAAACATTGAAAGAATATCGCTCGCTTTGTAACCACAAACAGCAAGATGAAATTGTACTCTGGTTTGAGTATGATTTGTTTTGTCAGGTGAATATGTTAGCAGTGATCAGTTGGTTGTTGGCCAATAGAAAATATGCACAGATTTCGTTGGTTTGCAGTGGAAAAGAGGATGAATCGGATAAAATGTATACTCTAAATGAGCTTTCTGATGAGCAATTGTTGGGGCTTTACAAGAATAAAAAAACATTGTCGCAAGATGATATAGAATATGCAGATTACGTATGGCAATTGTATTGCAGCAATAATCCCATGCGTTTGGAAAATTTGACCGATTTTAACGATTATCAATTTGACTATTTGGACGAAGCCATCAAAAGTCACTTACAGCGGTTTCCAAGTATTGCCAATGGTCTGAATAATATGGAAAATAGTATTCTAAGGGCAACTGAGTTGGAAAAACCTGCGTCTAGAAAAGAACTTTTAAAATCCATTTTGCAAAATCAAGGAAATCTTGGTTTTGGAGATACACAATACGATAGAGTTATCACCCGACTTAAGCCTTTATTTACTGCATTTAACCCTGTGAAACTTTCTAAAAAAGGTAAGGAAATATTAGATGGCCAAACCAGTTATTACTCCAGCATTAAAGACAATGACGACTATTTGGGTGGAGCCTTAAAGTATAACTTTCTTTACAATACGGGTACCAGCAGAATCCTTAAGCTTTAATTGCTAATGCAAATTCCCTCTTCTGAGCTTATCTTAAACGGAGATGGCAGTATTTATCATCTTAATTTACTACCTGAAGATATCGCTACAACAGTTATTACCGTAGGAGATCCTGATCGTGTTTCTGATGTATCACAACATTTTGATTCAATTGATATTAAAAAGGGAAAACGAGAGTTTTTGACCCATACCGGAACACTTCAAGGGAAAAGAATCAGCGTAATTTCTACCGGTATTGGAACAGACAACATAGATATCGTTCTTAATGAATTAGATGCCTTAGTAAATATTGATTTTGTCACAAGAACGGTCAAAAAAAATCGTATACGATTAAAATTGATACGAATCGGTACTTCCGGTGCAATACAGTCCGATATTCCTGTAGCCTCTTTTTTGATGAGCGAATATGCAATCGGATTTGATGGACTCCTTCACTTCTACGAACACAACTTTAGAGAACACATGCGACTAGAGGATGCGTTTATACAACATACAGATTGGCTAAAGGAAAAAGCACGACCTTATGTAGTGGGTTATGACCCGGATTTAGCCAATAAATTGATGGATAATCGTATACGATTAGGCTTTACCGCAACGAACACAGGGTTTTACGGGCCGCAAAGTCGGGAATTACGATTAGCTCCAAGTCAGTCTGGTAGTATGTCCAAAATAGCCAGTTTTAGCTTTGAAAATAAGCGTATAACCAATTTGGAAATGGAAACATCAGGGATTTATTGCATAGCAAAATTGTTAGGTCACCAAGCGGTGTCGCTAAATTGTATTTTGGCCAACAGGGCCACTGGAGAATTTTCCAAAAATCCTGAAGCTGCGGTGCAAGAATTAATACAACTTACGTTAACCAAACTTACATCAAAGTGAAAACCGTAAAAATCATTGGTGTTCCGGAGCACTTTAATCTTCCTTGGCATTTAGCCATTGAAGAGGGTGCTTTTTCAGACCGCGGTATAGACCTGCAGTGGGAAGATATTCCCGAGGGCACCGGCAAAATGTGCCAACTCCTAGCATCTGGAGAAACCGATTTGGCGATTATATTAACCGAGGGAATCATTAAAAGCATATCCGAAGGTAATCCATCAAAAATTATACAACAGTATATTGCTTCCCCCCTTTTGTGGGGTATTCATGTAGGAGCTGAAAGTAGGTATAAAGATATTTCAGATTTGGAACATGTAAAGGCAGCTATTAGTAGGTACGGGAGTGGCAGTCATTTAATGGCCTATGTGAACGCACAGAATAATAATTGGAATCCGGAAAACCTTTCCTTTGAGGTTATTAATAATTTACAGGGTGCCGTTACGGCACTAACGCATGGGGAAGCAGGGTATTTTATGTGGGAGCGCTTCACTACAAAGCCTTTGGTGGACCAAGGAATCTTTAGACACTTGGGGAATTGCCCCACCCCATGGCCTTGTTTTATGTTGGTTGGTACCAACGCTTGGCTAAATGCAAATACGGGTATATTAGCCCATATCCGTGAAATTTTGGAAACCTATACATCAGAGTTTAAATCTATACCAAGTATTGATAGAACACTGGCAAACCGTTATGGACTGCAACTAGACGATATTAGGGAATGGATGGCATGCACGGATTGGAGCTCGGCACAACTTTCAGAACGAACCTTGAATACTATTCAGGATACCCTGATGGAGCTGGGGCTAATAAAAGAGATACTACCGTCTGGGCAATTCCTCTTTTAATAAATAATTAGAGGTCTTAGGAAAGTGAATAATGTTTGCCGATGATTTTTTTGAAGGCGTTGTCCGATAATGGTTTTTGTGCAAAATCTACAATGTGAGGATTATTTCTAGCGCGTTCTTTATCCTGCTCATTGTCGCTAATCGTTACCAATACAATCGTTAACTGTTCTTTAAGTTCATTAGAAACCTGCTCTTCATACATGCGCACAAATTCCCAACCATCGACTAAAGGCATTTTAAGATCTAACATCACCATGCAAGGCAAAGCTATCTTTTCCTGTCCCTTATTTAAAATAAAATCTAATGCTTCTTGACCATTCATGGCTGAATTAACCTCTATATCCATCTCCAATTTGTTAATGAAAATAGCGTGCAGAAAATTACTAGCTTCATCATCATCTACAAGCAGAATAGATTTTAAAGAATCGAATTTGTTCATCTAATCTTTAGGATTTTAATTCGTAAGAAAATACAATGTAAACTTAAGGAAAATTATTATATCCATAACTTACCAAGAAATGCTTTTATTGCCTAACCCTGCTAAAATATGATTCGTCGTTGAAAAATGTCTGTTTCCAAACCAATAACCACGATTAGCACTCAGGGGTGAAGGATGGCCCGAAGTTAGCAGATGATGTTTATCACTAGCAATGAGCTTAGCCTTCTTTTTTGCAGAACCGCCCCATAACAAGAACACCAATCCTTCTTTTTCATCTGACAATGTCCTAATAACCGCATCCGTAAAGATTTCCCATCCTTTTTTTTGATGGCTACCTGCTTCTCCGGCACGAACGGTGAGCGTAGCGTTCAATAATAAAACACCTTGTTTTGCCCATCGTTTCAAATTGCCACTTTCAGGATATGGTATATTGCAATCGGTTTGAAGTTCCTTAAAGATATTTACCAAAGAAGGCGGGTGCTTTACACCATCGTTCACCGAAAAACAGAGTCCGTTCGCCTGATTTGGACCATGATATGGATCTTGTCCTAAAATAACAACCTTGACATTTTCAAAAGCGCAATGATCAAAGGCTGCGAAAATATCTTTTCCCTTTGGATAACAATTGTTTACCGTGTATTCTTCCTTAACAAATTGAATAAGATTATTGAAATACGGCTTATGAAACTCCTTTTCCAGAGGTTCATTCCAGCTTGGATGAATGGTTACGTTCATATGGGAGTTACTCAAGTTTTCTACAAAACTAGTAAATCCTATATGACTTGGCTAACGTGCCAATTGAGAATTTAGCACTTGATTTTGTCTAACTCTATGCCTAAGAACATGTATGTAATCTAAAGCCATATTAGTTCTATAATCGGCATAGGACTTGGATGCAAACTGTATCGCTCTATCCAAATCACCATTGATTTCATTACTTATGGCCATATTGTAATAGGCTCTGCCTGCCACTTTTTCATTGGAATTGGTCAATTCCCGTTCCCAAAGTTCTGCAGCGCCATCCCAATCGCCTGCTTGTGCCCTTCGTTGGGCAATTTTGAAGTTGTCCGTACCTCGTACGAAATACTGCCTTGCTATTCGAATATTTCTTGGAACCAAGCGTTCCGCATACGCAATACCAACATTTCTGCTGTACTCCTGAACCGTTTCATTTCTATTGGCCACGGCTTCAACAGCTTTTATTGGATTAATGCCCTTGCCCCTAAAAGCCATGTTCTTAGTATACAGTTGCTCATCAACAACCATTTTTATATGCGGGTCATAAACACGCCATCCGCTAGCGACGTTGGTTGCCAAGGTAACTTCCTGAGCAGGAACATCTACGTTTACGCCAAGACTATTAGGTAGTTTCATCGTAGTTACCCGGTAGTCGGCTTTTGTATCCGTATCATAGAACTCCAAGGAGAATAATACATCTACCTCGTTCTCTAAACATATTTTTTCTACAAGCTCCCAAGAAAGTGTAGCAGGCAATACGGCTAAGCCCTTTTTAACTTCCTCTATTTCATTTAGTATTTTTACCTCTTCAAAGTTCTTGAGTACTGATAACTCCGTAGAAAGTGCAGAAATGGCAGCTTCAGCGCCTTTCATATCTAGGTTTAGCCCCTCAGCGGATAGTATTTTGTCAATTTTATCAAGGGTATTGTTTCCTTTGGACGATAAACTTCTATTTATAATCCCTACACTCGTAATATCTGGGGAAAGATGCACCAAGGCTGGTTCTGTAACACCGATTGTTAATCTGTTTGTTGATGCGCAATTCGTAAACAAAACGGTGATAAAAACATAAGCTAAACTCTTGATTGGGTTTTTCATGATACGATTGATTAAATACGATGCAGAAGATCAAAGTCACAATGCAGACTCCTCAAGAACAAAAATTGAAGGGATTTATTGTATATTTTTTGAAAACCTTACTGTTTGTCTACGTCTATAAATGATAGTTTTATGGATTTTGCACCTACCTGATTCAAGGTGTAAAAGATTTCAATTTTGACATAAGTACATGTGCTATTAATGTAAAAAAACATATCAGATTTTATTGGTTTGGCTTACAGCAGGTTTACCTAGATGTTGTGGTGTTTAGCATTAAACATCAGTAACCCGTTGAAATCCCCACCGTTGCCAGAAACATTCGGTATTCAAAAAAAAAATCGCATGTACCCTTGTTAATGTATATTTATGGAAAGCTATTTCGAAGTACAGTCCAATATTACGGCAAGCTAACTTTTGTCCGCTTGAAAATATTGATACGCTAACGGCTCTTTGAAATATAGGCCTAATGCCTACCTTTGCTATTAATCAAATAAGAGCGTGGCAAATATACAGAGCAAGACCTTACAGGATTTAGAATTTCCTACAGTTTTACAGCAGGTAGCTTCCCGATGCAATACAGAGTTGGGCAAGCAGGCAGCTTTAGAAATAATTCCTTTAATCGCAGAAAACGATATAAAAATTTCGCTGGGCAAGACTTCGGAGTACCTTTCTTCGTTTATCAGTGACAATAGGATTCCCAATCACGGATTTGATGCTATCAATACCGAACTAAGACTTTTAAAAATTGAGAACACTACTTTGGAACTTCAGGGATTTAAGCGAATTGCCACTATTTGCGACTCCCTTGTAACCCATCAAAAGTTCTTTAAAAAATTCAAGGAATATTATCCCTTGCTATTCGCATCTGCGGACAAATTGGAATCCAACACTGAAATCCCCGCCCATATCAATGACGTTATAGACCGGTTTGGGGAGGTTAAGGACAATGCCTCGGATACACTTTTAAGCATAAGACGACAAATGAACCATGCTCGTGGAAAGATTAGTCAAAGTTTTGGTTCGGCATTGGCAACCTACAATTCCTCTGACTACTTGGATGATATTCGGGAGTCCGTGGTAGAGAATCGCCGTGTGCTTGCCGTAAAGGCGATGTACCGCAGAAAAGTGAAGGGGTCAGTGATGGGGACCTCCAAAACTGGAAGCATTGTATACATAGAACCAGAGGCAGCTTTAAAATACAGTAGGGAACTGAACAACCTGGAATTTGAGGAAAAAGAAGAGATACAACGTATTCTAAAGCAGCTTACGGATCAAATTAGGCCCTACAGAGCTCTTTTAAGCGACTATCAGAACTATCTAACACAAATTGACGTTACAGCCGCGAAAGCAAAGCATGCTGAAGATATCAATGCGCTACTGCCTAAATTGAGCGACGGCAATAGGCTCTTTTTGAGAGATGCCTACCATCCGCTCTTGTTTTTAAGCAACAAGCGTAATAATGAGAAAACCTTTCCCCAGACGATTGAACTGTATGAGGAAAACAGGATTATTGTTATTTCGGGGCCCAATGCGGGCGGTAAAAGCATTACCCTAAAAACAATCGGCCTTCTACAGGTAATGCTGCAAAGTGGCATGCTAATTCCTGTCCACGAGCGCAGTGAAGTCTGCTTTTTTGATAAGATATTAACAGATATTGGAGATAATCAATCCATTGAAAATCATTTAAGTACGTATAGTTACCGTCTTAAGAACATGAACCAATTTTTAAAACGGTGTAACAACCGTACGCTTTTTCTCATCGATGAATTCGGTACTGGGAGTGACCCTGAACTGGGAGGAGCTTTGGCAGAAGCCTTTTTGGAGGTATTTTATGAACGGGAGTCTTATGGAGTAATTACAACCCATTATGCCAACTTAAAAGCCTTGGCCAACGAACTGCCCTATATGAGCAATGCCAATATGCTTTTTGATGGCAAAACATTGGAACCCACCTTTCAATTGGTTCTGGGACAAGCAGGTAGCTCCTTTACCTTTGAGGTAGCACAGAAAAACGGCATCCCCTACTCTCTAATTAACAAGGCAAAGAAGAAGATTGAGCGTGGAAAAGTACGGTTTGACGCCACCATAGCTAAACTACAGAAAGAACGCAGTAAAATGGCGCAAACAGGCTCTAGATTGCAAGAAGAGGAGTCCAAAGCGCGGGAAGAAGCAGCCAGATTGGAGAAATTGAATGCGAAGGTCAAATCTAAATTGGAGAACTACCAAGAACTGTATGACCATGATCAGCGGATGATTCAGCTTGGAAACAAGGTAAATGTTGCGGCGGACAAGTATTTTCAGAATAATAAGAAAAGACCTTTGGTATCTGAACTTCTGCGTATTGTAGAAACAGAGAATAGCAAACGTAAGAAAAAAAGTGCCAATCAGGCCAAGGCAGAACGCTCAAAAAAAGCGAAAGTGGCCCAAGAGGTTCAAAAAGAAGTAAAGGTCATTCGCGAGAAAAAACAGGTAGCTAAGAAAAAGGCCGTCCAAAAAGAGAAGAGCAAGCCAAGACCTGTTTTTAAGATTAACGACCGGGTTCGCATGCAAGATGGCAAGGCCGTTGGTAGCATTGACAAGCTTGAAAAAGGTAAAGCCGTGGTCAATTATGGCATGTTTACCACCAATGTAAGTGTAGACCAGTTGGAATTGGTAGAGCGTCAAAAAAAATAGATTATGAAACGACAACGACATTTAATTTTTTACATAATTTGTATGGCTTGGGTTGTTTCATGTGGCAGTGATGACACACAGGATACACCAATGGAAGTCACAGCGCTTATAACAATGGCCGAAGTAGATGAAAATCCAATTGTAGGTGCCGAAGTAGCGACTGTAAATTCTACATTGACCGGTACATTAACATACACCTTGAGTGAAATAACAGTAGATAATGCCCTTGCGATTGATGAAACTTCGGGCGTTGTGACCATTGAAGATTCATCAGCCTTTGATTACGAACGCAGAACTGCGCTATCAGCAACCATCGTTGTTTCTAACGGAACCGAAAGTGAAGAATGGTCTGTACGAGTAGCTATTCGAAATATTGATGATATAGAATATTGGCTTACGGATTCAAAAGCCGCTTACCAAGCAGTAAACTCCGGTAATTGGGTAGGTATCACCGAACAGGAATATGAAGAACTAGCCACACAGCTTAACGGCATCAGCAAAGCGGGCACTACTGACCTTTTATACAGTCAAGGTTCGAATTCAGAGCTGTTTGAATCATACGATGGTTTTACAGTTTCCAATGATCTTTCCAGTATTCCGGAGAATAGTTATGTTTTTGCCTTTAAATATCTCGCTCTGGCAGATGATTTGGGAGAAAATAAAGTAAAGGTGTCTAATGGTCTTGTTACTGGAGGGTATACAGATATAGGAAATACATTGCCAAGCCACAATCAAGGACAACAGTATTTTGTGTTAAAAGGTGCTCAGCAATCCACGACTACAAGTCGAGGATTTTTAGCTATCTATTCCCAAAACGGGGTTTCTTATGATAGCCAGGGTAATGCAGCCGGTACCCATCTTTTTGATGAAGGTGATCTCGTCGAATTATCAAGTACAAATGTATTAGACCGTGTTTGTATCTATCAAGGTTTAAGCACGCCGATTAAGCAATGGGATTAATTCTTTTAAAATAGTAAACAAAACAGCCGACACCCAAATTGTTGAATCTACCAACTTTAGATGCCGACTGCTGCTTCAATTAATTACAAGTTCTTGAATTTCGGAAAACCCTAAGCAAAAAGTCATTTGTGATTTCAAAACATTTTTGACTTGATATATAATTATAAGAGATGGGGTCGCCCAGGGCCCGCCAAACAAAGGCATCTTGAAATTGAAATTCTACCTCAACATCATGGGCTCCATTAGGTGGGCTTCGTAGTTCTCTTTGACCATTATTTACGGTGGTATACCCACCAGTGACTGAATTATTGGTGCCTTCTCGCTTATAAATAAATCGAAAACGAACATCAAATATGGAATTATTATCCACATCCACGTTTTCATGGTCATAGCTGGTTTTATCGCAGGATTCTGCGCTATAGTCTGTCGTGTAGCCCATTTTTGCCAAAGAGTTATCTTTTAAATACCTAATGGTATAGGCAATGGGTACGCCGGGGTTGTTGCGGGTATATACAGCATTCTCTCCTGTTAACACACTATTAAGGGCCCCAAAACCAGAATCTATGTTAGCCAGACTAATAGCTTCGGAGGCTGCTTCTGCATTGCCGCCTATTGAAACCACAGTAATACTAGAATTTTTTAAGACTTCGTCATATTTAGACTCTAAATCTAAGGAACCTGCATTTCGTTTGCCTCCAGCATACTCCAAAACAGCGTCCAATTCAATAGAGGTATCTTGTGTTGTAGACTCCATCCGTACCATAAGTAAACGGCCATAGGAAACAGAACTTACATAAGCAGGTGGAGTATCTGAACCAAAAGCAGCTTCCGCCTGTTCTTTGGTAACTGATGATGCAAAAACAGCGGCTGGGGTGGCAGGTGTATTCATTGTAACGGTATAGAACACCTGACGAAACACTATAGCTGCTACTTTTCTTTCTGTATTGGTCTCAAAATTAAATTGGGAAGCCAAAGAGCCTGTGGCCCATTCCAAGTTTAATCCAACATCTAAACTAAATTGTTTTGAAGCATAAGAAGTGGTGGCCTGATAAGACGAATTTGCTGCGTTTACATAGCCGTCTTGGTAAGCATTGGCATTCCACCATTCCAATGCATTATCAAGGCCGGTGCCAAAGTTGGCATTATTTGGCTGCTCTACAACAATAGTTCCTTGTTCCCCGATACCAGGCAGATCTAATCTTAGGGTCATGGGACTTCTATCCAACGTCAAAGGATTTGGTGCCCCATCCAACATACTTTCATCTCCAATGACCAAGGACCCGGGAAATACAATTCCGTTAGTAGGCCTCATTATGGCAACATCGTCAAAATTGGTTTCCAAATCATAGTCCTTTACGCTACAGATGGTTTTTTCACCCTGTACCCAACCGGTACTATTACTACTTTCATTGGTAACGGTTCGCTCGGAAGCCGCACCACCGGTTTCCTGAACATTAAGAAGGGAACTTGGGTCATAGTTTAAATTTGCTATCACTGTATTTATATCCTCTTGATTGGTGTTTGTATTCCCAGAATTCCCTCCATCGGGGTTTTCCCCATTGGTATTTCCATTTTCTATGGGGTCTGTTATACTTTCATCTTTACTACAGGACTGTAAAAAAAGAAGTCCCACGACCATCACTAAAAGGATGGGTACGATTGTGATTTGTTTTGAAATTGTCTTCATGATTTTTTGGTTTTAAGGATTCAACACCTCAAAACTAGCTGCGAATCAAACCCTTACCTAATTTTGTCCATGGACAAAGTATGGACAGAATACCATATTCCTACCCTAAAATCCCATGGACAAAGGAAATGAGGATATGAGCAAATTTTATATATATTATTGATAATCAGTATTTTAAATGTATCTCATATTTTAAATAGAACCTCATTGGTATGGACAAAGTATGGACAAGACTGATTTTGAAGTATTTAAGTTTTAACTTGTAGTTTCTAATGGATATGTCAATGTACTACTATGAACTGCACTAAAAAATTACTGTTTTTCTTGATATTATTTAGTTCACAAGTTTTCCCGCAACAACCTTCGGTGAAATTGGATAGCCTAGGTGAATTACTAAGACTAAGTAAAAATTATAAGGATAGTGTGGACATTTTGGTTCAAATGGCAGATCATCATATGTATAACGATTCTCGTAAATCCATTGCTATAGCCGATTTAATACTAAGAATTAGTAAAAGCAGTAATTATGGAAATGGTCTTTCAGATGGCCATTTTTTGAAGGCAAATGCATATGGGGCACTACAAACAATGGATAGTGCCATGCTAAACTATCAACACGCCATTACGTCCTCCAAAGATTTTGGCTCTGATAGAAATTTGGCTAGTGCTATGGCCAATATAAGCGTTATAGAAGGACAAAATGGCAATTACCTACAAGCCATAAAGCTCATGGATACGGTCGCCAAAATAAATTTAAAGGAGAAGGACTTTCTAAATTACGGGGTAACCTTAAATAATAGGGCATATCATTTTTATGAACAAGGAGATTACGTAAATGCCATGAGAGGTTTTAAAGCGGCATTGAATGTACTTGACACCATACCGAGGGATATTTTTCGTCAAGGCGATGTTTACAGAAATATTGCTAAACTCAATTATCAGGAAAAAGATTTCGAAGATGCACTCGCTTATTTAAATAAAGCGAATGATATCTTTGAAAAAGTAGAAGATTACCTATTCCAATCCTATGTTTGGTCAGATATTGGCAATGTGTACTTGGCACTGAAACAGTATGACAATGCTATCGAAAGTTATAATAAAGGACTCGCCATTTGCCAAGACTTCGGTTTTAAGGAATCCAGATCATTATTATTGGGCAACTTGGCCATTGCACTTCGCGATCAAGGAAAACTCAAAGAAGCCTTGAACAATTTTTATAAATCCACTATTGGCACAGAACATGACGAAAGTATGGCCAATAAAATCGTGCATGAATACCATGTAGGGTACACCCACGCCTTATTAAACAACAGAGACTCTGCCTTATTTCACTTAAACAAGTCTATCACACTTTCAGATTCAGTTGGGCAAGCCAATGAACTCAAAAATGCGTTGGAATTTCGGTCAAAATCCTACGCGCTTTGGGGTATGGAAAAAAATGCGCTGGATGATCTACTAAAAATGAACATTCTCAAAGATAGTATCTTCAATACCCGTAAATCATTGCAGATAGAACAACTCCAAACCATATACGAAACCGAAAAAAAAGAGGCCGCCATTGCCCTTCAACAAGAGGAAATCAACACTTTGAATGAAAAGGCCAAAGTAGATACATTGACCAAGGGACTCTATGCAGGGGGCATGTTCACTTTTGTGGCCGTTTCAGGATTGTTGTTCTTCGGATTCCGTCAACGGATGAAGAAAAACCGAATTGCCCGCGAAAAGCAAGAGGCCATCTACCAACAGGAAATTGCCCACAAGCAAAAAGAACTCGCCAGCCAGACCCTGCATCTGGTACAAAAGAACACATTTATCCAAGAGCTCATGGAAAATCTGGAGAATATCAAAAACTCCCCGGAGAAGTTCAAAATGGAGTTTAGGCGCATAGTGATGCTTTTAAAGAAGGAGAACGCATCGGATAAGGACTGGGAGGTATTCAAGACCTATTTTGCGGAAGTACACAATGATTTTGACCAAAAACTCAAAACCTTTTCAGACGATATTTCAGAAAAAGAGATTCGGTTGGCTGCTTTTTTACGCATGAACCTGACCACTAAAGAAATCGCTGCCACACTAAATGTGCTGCCTGATAGTATTTTAAAATCGAAATACCGCCTTAAAAAGAAATTAGGATTGGAAAAAGAAACCGATTTGAATCAATTTTTAAATGCCTTATGAAAAAAATCTGCATGCTTCTATTCTTCCCATCGCTATTAGTCATCGGGCAAAAAAAGAAACCAATAGATAGTTTGTTGGAAGTCCATAAGACTACTACAGAAGACAGCATTAAGTTGAAAACAAGTAATAAAATAACTTCATATTACATGTATCGTGATATTAAAAAGGCAAAATTATTTGCTTACGAACAACTTGCGCTTTCTAGAAAAATAAATGATTTGCAGGGGGAGATTAAAGCATTAAACCATTATTCAACAATCTACAGTAGATTAAGCCAGTACGATTCTGCACAATACTACATCGAAAAAACACTGGAACTAGCTGTTTCTACCAATAATTTGGCGCAACAATCCATTTCAAATCATAGTTGGGTAATTATGGAAATTGACAGGGGAAACTTTGAAAAAGCAATGCATCTTAACAGAAAGAACATAGCGTTCAACCAAGAGATTGCAGACACCTTGGGTTTGGCAATGTCATATGAAACGGAAAGCTCCATCTTAACAGAAAAGGGGCAATATCTTTTGGCCTTGCAAAGCGTAATGAAAAGCCTTGAGGTGTATGAAGACCTTAAGGACAGTATTAGGATTGCAGATGTTTATAACAAAATAGCCATCATTGAAAATTCCCTGGAAAATTTTGACTCCTCTATTAAAAACGGTAAAAAGGCATTGAAAATTTATGAAGATTTTGAGGATATAGAGTATCAATCGGTCATTCTCAACATCTTGGGAATATCACATAAGTCTAAAAAAGAGTTCGAAACGGCTAAAGATTATTTTATCCGAAGCGTGGAGATTTCCAAACCAAACGGATATCAGAGCGTTTATTTGGTAAGTCTTGCCCATCTTGCGGATGTTTATCTAGAGACCGATGACAATAAAAAAGCAAAGAAAACAATAGATGAAGGCATTAGTATTTCCGTCGAACTGGGAACCCAGCGTATGGTTTCCTATTTCAAAATGCGGTTGGCAATGTATTTTAAAAAAATAGGGTCTTATGCCAATGGATTGGCATTGCTTGATACTATAATAGAAGCATTTCCCGATGAGAAGGAATATCTCATCTATGCTTATAGAATAAAGAGTGAAATTCAAAGAGAACAAAATCAGTTTGAAAGTGCACTTGAAAATTATGAGCGTTTTAAGTCTATTGAGGATTCCACATCAAAAAAGACCAATGCCGCAAGAATCAATGAATTGAGGATTATCTATGAGACAGAACAGAAGGAGGCTGAAATAGCCCTACAAAATGAGGAAATAAACACTTTGAATGAAAAGGCCAAGGTTGATACATTGACCAAAGGGCTTTATGCCGGGGGTATGTTTACCTTTGTGGCCGTTTCAGGTTTGTTGTTTTTTGGGTTTCGGCAACGAATAAAGAAAAACCGTATTGCACGTGAAAAACAGGAAGCTATCTACCAGCAGGAAATAGAACACAAGCAAAAAGAACTCGCCAGCCAGACCCTTCATCTGGTACAAAAGAACACCTTTATTCAAGAGCTCATGGAAAACTTGGAAAACATTAAAAACTCCCCTGAAAAATTCAAGATGGAATTCAGGCGTATTGTCATGCTCTTAAAGAAGGAGAATGCTTCGGACAAGGATTGGGAGGTATTTAAAAGTTATTTTGCGGATGTTCACAATGACTTTGACCAAAAATTAAAAACCATATATCCAGATATTTCCGAAAAGGAAATCCGCTTGGCGGCCTTCCTTCGGATGAACCTGACCACCAAAGAGATTGCAGCCACATTGAATGTATTACCAGATAGTATTTTAAAGTCGAAGTACCGGCTTAAAAAGAAACTGGAATTGGACAAGGAAACCGATTTGACCAGTTTCTTAAATACATTATAAAATTTAGGTGGTCCTTCTACCCTAGTGTATCTTTGCATAGTGGAAGAAAACAAGAAAATTATTCTTTTTGATGGCGTTTGCAACCTATGCAACGGTTTTGTTCAGTTTATTATAAAAAGGGATAAAGAAGATGTATTCCGGTTTGCTTCGCTGCAAAGTGACATAGGCCAGAAACTGCTTTCAGAGCGGCATATCGACGGCTCCGTAATCGACTCCGTAGTTCTTATTGAGCCTGGTGTTGCCTATTATGTAAAATCCGATGCCGCCTTACAAGTTGGTGCTCAGATTACAGGATATCGTACTATTTCTAGAGTTTTATATTTGATTCCCAGTAATTTAAGAGATATCGTATACGATTTAATTGCACGGTACCGCTATGCATGGTTCGGAAAAAAAGACGCTTGCATGATTCCTACGCCGGATTTAAGGGCTAAGTTTTTGGATTAGTAATTGACCAATAAGTTGGCCAGCCTATCAGCATGACTGTTACTAGTAATTTTCCAAAATCTAGGATGATAATCGATTTACTTAACAAAAATAACACGCAACTAGTCCATTCAATAGCTATTTCACTTCTTCATAATGGTCGTCCCAATTCTTAGCTTTAGGGTTATCATGTAATTTGCCTACGGATTTAGCCACTATGGTGGCAACGGTAGCATCTCCGGTTACATTTACAACGGTTCGTAGCATATCCAAAGGTCTGTCTACCGCAAATATTAAAGCCAATCCTATGGCGTACTTATCCGGTGGGAAACCAACTGACTCTAATACGATGACTAACATTACCATTCCTGCACCTGGTACTGCTGCCGTTCCAATAGAAGCCAGTAAGGCCGTTAAAACAATGGTCAGCTGTCCACTTAACGGAAGGTCAAAACTTAAGGCCTGCGCTATGAATACCGCCGCAATACCCTGGTACAGACTAGTGCCGTCCATATTTACCGTAGCGCCAACAGGTAACACAAAACTGGATACTTCCTTATCTACCCCAATGTGCTCCTCTACCCGCTCCATGGTTACAGGTAAGGTAGCGGCACTAGAACTAGTAGAAAATGCTAAAAGTTGCGCGGGACTTAACTGTTTTAAAAACCAGAACGGATTCTTTTTGGCAAAAATAGAAACCAAGGTACAATAGAACACTATCATTAAAAACAATCCTAAAACTACGACCCCTGCATATTTAAGTAATGCCAGCAAAATTTCCGGATCGCTTGACGAAACTACAACGTTAGCCAATAGTGCAAATACCGCATAGGGAGCCGTAAGCATAATAAGGTCTACCATCTTTAAGACGACATCGTTAAGGGAATCAAAGAAATCCTTTAAGGGTTTGGCGCTTTTTTCTCCTATCAACAGCATGGAAATTCCAATAAAAATCGTAAAAAATATAACTTGAAGCATCAATTGGTTGTTACCAAGCGCAGCAACCGCATTATCGGGCACCATGTCTTCCAAAAATTTTAGGGGTCCACTCTCTTTTTGTCTGGATGCTTCCTCTAATTTGGCCGCAATACCTTCATCACCTGCATAGGTAGATGTAAGTTTCTCTATCGTTTCCTCAGAAACGCCATTACCTGGCGCCAGTACATTTACCAATACTAGCCCAAGAATAATTGCTACGGTAGTGGTACCAATATAAATCCCGATGGTTCGCAAACCGATATTCCTAAACTTGGATATATCCTTTAAATCGGATATTCCCTTGATCAAGGATGCTAAAATGAGCGGAACTGCAATAAGTTTAAGTAATTTAATGAAAATGGTCCCTACAGGAGCAACCCAATCCGTGACAAAATCTTTTCCCCAATCTAAATAGGTCATACCAAAACCAAAAAACAGTCCCAATACCATCCCTATCATTATTTGCCAATGCAATTCAAGCTTCTTCATAAATAAAATTTCGTTTAGGGAGACAAGATACTATTTTGAAAGGAAGCATGAAAGAGATACGATGAAAGCGTTTTTTTACGTTAGTGACCGAGCGTTAAAAGGATACACGCTTAAAGGTTCAAAACTCTAAGAGAAAGTATCTTAGGATAAAGGTATAGGCCGTTTAAATGCAATCGCAAAAATGTGTTCCAAATGAAAAACTTAAAATAACAAGTACCTAAACTTTTTTAGAAATTATTCTGTACCGAGGAGCAGTCCTGTTAAATCGACTACTTTTTGATAGTCCGATTTACCAACATAAAGTCTGCTAGCACCAACGCAGTCATCGCTTCAACAATAGGAACGGCACGTGGAACTACGCAGGGGTCGTGCCTTCCTTTTCCTTGTGCCTGGACTTTGTTTCCTTCTTTGTCTATGGTTTCATAGCCTTGTATAATAGTAGCAACCGGCTTAAAAGCAACATTAAAGTAAATATCCATACCATTACTTATACCACCTTGAATACCACCACTATAGTTAGTTTTTGTAGTCCCGTCCGAGTTGAATTGGTCGTTGTGTTCGCTACCTTTCATTTTAACACCTTCAAAACCACTGCCATACTCAAATCCTTTTACTGCATTTATGGATAGCATTGCTTTTCCTAGTTCCGCATGGAGCTTATCGAAAACCGGTTCTCCCAAACCTATGGGGACGTTTTTGGCTACACAAGTGATAATTCCGCCAATCGTATCCCCCTCTTTTCTGACTTCCTTAATGTAGGATTCCATTTTTTTAGCCATTTCTGGGTCTGGACAACGCACCGGATTAGACTCGGTAAACGATAAGTCTAATTCACGATAGCTTTTTTCCATACGTAAATTGCCAACTTGGGTCACAAATGCATTAATCTCTATACCCTGTAAGAACTGCTTGGCTATGGCGCCAGCTACCACCCTGCTTGCGGTTTCTCTAGCAGAGCTACGACCGCCACCTCTGTAATCACGGAAACCATACTTTTGATCATATACATAATCGGCATGGGAGGGACGATAAGAATCCTTGATATGAGAGTAATCGTGCGATTTTTGATTGGTATTATGGATGGCAAAACCAATTGGGGTACCTGTAGTTTTTCCTTCAAAGATTCCAGAAAAGAATTCTACTTCGTCCGGTTCTTTGCGCTGTGTTACTATAGCGGATTGACCGGGTTTTCGCCTATCTAGGTCTTGTTGAATAGCCTGCAGGTCTAGTTCAATACCAGACGGACAGCCATCTATTACGCCACCTATAGCCTTACCATGCGATTCTCCGAACGTACTTACTTTAAAAAGGGTACCAAAGGTATTTCCTGCCATCTCAAAAAAAAGTGAATAAGATACAAATGTAATTTTTTAAACTAGTAAAGAAAAATTTCCCAAGCTCTTAAAGTTATATTAACCTTCATCCATTTTGGTAATGATTCGTTAACCTTTTGATTATTATATCATATTGAAGAGTACAACCAAACAATATACCATTAGGTTTAATTTTGCTCTAAAATTTATCCTTGAAGAAAAGAAAACTTGAAATAGCGGTCATTTCGGATGTTCACTTGGGTACTCATGGATGTTCTGCGGATGAGCTACTTACGTATTTAAGCAGTATAGATCCTCAAATGCTAATATTAAATGGGGAAATTATTGATGCGCAGTTTTTTAAAGAAAACACTACTCCACTAGCCCATCTAAACGTTATCAATAAAATTGCATCTATGGTATCTAAAGGTACCAAGGTGTTTTATATCACTGGAGGTCTAGATGATATGTCTAGCGACTCAACAATTACCGCTTTTGAGGGAATAAAGTTTTGTGAAAAACTTGTATTAAATTTAAACGGTAAGAAAACATGGTTTTTCCACGGTGATATATTAAATACACCATTGCCACATCTGAGATGGATTGCAAAGCTTGGAAGTCCTGGATACAAAATGCTATATGCCATAAACACAGGAGCAAAATGGTTGTTTAAAAATTACAAAAAGGAAAAATATCTCATTTTTGGTAAAATGAAGAAAAACAAGGAAGCTGGATTAAAATATATTTTGGATTTTGAGCGCGCCGTATCTGTTCTTGCCATTGAAAACGATGTGGATTGTGTTGTTTGTGGGCATACGCACCAACCGAAAAAACAATATGTGGAAACATCAAAAGGAAGCACACTGTATCTGAATTCTGGGGATTGGCTGAAAAACATGACAGCATTGGAATACTCCTTCAACCGATGGAAACTGTACAGATATAGAAACGATAAGCTAACTCCATTTTTTGCTGACGTAGTACTCAAGGATATGGATATGAGTCAACTTATTGCCTCCGTGGGCCAAAAAGCGAGTTAAGACTTAATAGCTTCACCCACTATGGTTTAAGGGCCTCTTTTAAAATACTTACCGGATGTTTGGCCTTTCGTTTGGTGCCATCGTAGATTTGATGTCTGCAACTAGTTCCGTTTGCCGAAATAATTACATCATCCTTGGATTTACGGATGGATGGAAATAGTTTTAATTCCCCTATTTGCATGCTAACTTCATAATGTTCCTTCTCATACCCAAAGGAGCCTGCCATACCACAACAACCGGAAGAAATGATAGAAACCTTATAATTTTTTGGAAGATTTAAAATATCAAAGGTTACTTTCTGATTACTTAATGCCTTTTGGTGACAGTGATTATGGATTTTAACCTCCTTAAAATCCTCGGTAAATACAGATGAATCCAAATTCCCGTTCTCTATTTCCTTAGCTAAAAACTCTTCTATTAAAAATGAATGATCTGCGATACGTTGGGCTTTATCATAGTTTTTCGTAAGACGCTTGTACTCGTCCCTAAAGGAAAGAATGGCCGAAGGCTCTAGTCCTAGAATTGGCAATCCTTTGTCCGCAAACGCTATCAATTCGGCACTATTCTTTATTGCCAATGATTTGGCTTGTTTTAAAAAGCCTTTAGAAAGGTAGGTTCTGCCGCTTTCGGCGTAAAATAAGCTGACGTCATATCCTAAGCGGAGTAATAATGTAATTGCATCCTTGCCTACTTCTACATCCAAATATCTTGTGAATTCATCAATGTATAAAATTATATTTTTTTTAGATATAGTAAGCTGTTTTTTAGTATTTTGTAGTTGCTTATCGAAATTATAACTATAAACTTTTGGAAGACTTCTTTCCGCTGCAACGCCATTGGCTTTTTTGAGTATCCCGCTCAATAACTGAGAATCGTAAACCGCATTGGTTAGTCCTGCTAATTTACTTCCCAAACGATTTAGTTTGGTGTTATGCGCAAACAGTTTTCCTCGCAAGGGGTACCCGTTCTGCTCTTGATACTGATACAAAAACTCCGATTTAAGTGTTGCGATATCTACATTGCTTGGACATTCGCTTGTACAAGCCTTGCAACTAAGGCACAGGTCAAACACTTCTTTTAGTTCCTCGCTGTCAAAACCATTGGTCGATTTTTTAGGATTGGTCAAAAATTCCCGCAGTGCGTTGGCCCTGCCCCTTGTGGTATCCTTTTCGTTTTTGGTCGCGTGGTAACTGGGACACATCGCTCCGGACATATGATGTGTTTTTCTGCAGTCCCCACTACCATTACATTTCTCCGCCGCTTTTAGAATCCCCTCACTATCAGAAAAATCCATCAAAGTCCTGATGTCAGGCTCTTTTCTGTTAATTTCATATCTAAAAGACTCGTCCATGGGATAGGCATCGACTATTTTTCCCGGGTTGAGAATATTGTTGGGGTCAAAATAGGATTTGATTCTCCTTAATAGTTCATAGTTTTTATTGCCTATCATTAACGGAATGAACTCAGCACGCACGATGCCATCGCCATGCTCACCGCTAAAGGAACCTTTATATTTCTTTGTTAATTTGGCTACGTCCGTGGTTATATTCCTAAAAAGGGCAACATCTTCTTGTTTTTTTAAATTTAGAATAGGCCTTAGATGCAACTCTCCTGCACCTGCATGGGCGTAATAGACCGCTTTCTGATTATAGCCCTTCATTATTTGTGTAAACTCACCGATAAATTCCTTTAGGTCTGCTAAGGCAACCGCGGTATCCTCAATACAGGCAACGGCTTTCATATCGCCTACAATATTTCCCAATAGCCCTAAGCCAGCTTTTCTTAGCTCTATTGCTTTGCTGATATTATCACCAAAAAGCACAGGCTGTGCGTAACTAAGTCCAGATTTTTCAATCGTTTCCATAACCTTAGCTATAGCTTCCTCCAATTCACGTTCTGTATGTGCACTAACCTGCAGCATTAAAAGCGCTTCGGGGTCTCCGTCAACAAAAAAGCGATTCGCCATTTGTGCTCGGTTGTTTTTGGTACAATCCAAGATAACTTTGTCCATCATCTCGCATAATTGCAACGGATGGGCCATAACCGGTGCTACATCTAGCAGACAATCTTCCAAGCTTTTGTAGTGCGTAACGATCATAGCCGAAAGCGATGGTGGTAAATCATCCAATTGTAAAGTGATTTCGGTAGTAAACGCCAAGGTGCCTTCGCTTCCACATAGCAGTTTTGCTAAGTTAACTTGTTCTTCATTACCTCCAAAATAAGCCGATTTCAATAATTCGTCTACGGCATAGCCAGTATTTCTCCTATGGATTTCAGATTTAGGAAATTCTGCGACTATTTCACTCGCTATCTCATTATTAGATAGTTCTTTATGAATGTTTTTATAAATTACTGATTCAATACCTTTCCCCTTCATTTTATCCGCATATGACGAGCTGGAAAGCGCTTCAAAAGTGGCTATACTACCGTCTGACAGAATTGTATTCAGCGAAACCACTTTGTCTCTAGTGACCCCATATTGTATGGATGTGGTACCTGATGAATTATTGCCTACCATACCACCAATCATACACCTATTGGAAGTGGATGTATTGGGGCCAAAAAATAGTCCAAAAGGTTTTAGATATTGGTTCAGCTCATCCCTAATTACACCGGGCTGAACGGTTATTTGTTTTTTGTCCTCATCTAAATGAAGGATTTTTGTAAAATGTTTGGAAACATCTACCACGATACCTTCTCCAACACACTGCCCCGCTAAGGAAGTACCTGCCGTTCTAGGAATCAAGCCTATTTTATGGATATTTGCAAAACTAGTCAGCTTTTGAATATCGGCAACTGTTTTTGGAAAGGCCACGGCCATGGGTATTTTGCGATAAACAGATGCATCTGTTGCGTATAAGGTTTTTGATAGGGTATCTATTCGTAAATCCCCTTCAAGCTCCTTTGATAATGAGGAAAGTATACTTTTATTCAAACTGGCACAATTTTGGTTACTAAATTAAGTTTTATTGTTTGAGCTATCAACGAGAACGGCTCATTTTTTATTCATTAATTAAAACGAATCTTATGAACTTGTTTAAATCATTTACGGTTATTCTTTTTTTGTCCGGAGCTGCACTAAGCGCTCAAAGTATTTCAGATCATGCCTTGGGGTTGCGTTTGGGTGATAGCGACGGATTTGGAGCTGAAATCTCATATCAAAAATCACTAAGCACGACCAACCGAGTTGAAGTTGATTTGGGCTGGCGGGACAGTAGAAATTTTAGCGCCTTTAAGTTGGCTGGTCTATACCAATGGGTACGCCCCATAGAGGGAGACTTTAATTGGTATTATGGTGTTGGTGGCGGATTGGGCAGTGCCGATTTCCCAAATCTTCCCAATAGGGATGATGTTGGCGGTCTTTTTATTTTTGGAGCAGGAAATATTGGAGTTGAATATGATTTTGACATCCCTTTATTAATCTCATTAGATTTTAGACCAGAATTAGGTCTTATCGGATATGACGGATTTACCGACAGTTTTGATTTTGATATAGGCCTTGGTATTCGCTATCAGTTTTAAACATATTAAAGTATTGTATTGAAAGCTATCTCGATAACTCGTGGTAGCTTTTTTTTATGCTTTTATATACCTACTTTTGGCGCTTAAATTAATAATTTTATGAAAAAGAGTGTACTATTTTTGATGGTGCTAGTAATAGCTTTTAGCTGTAACCAAAGTCCAGATGGTTTTGTAATTGATGGGGAACTAAGAGGTGATTTTGAGGAAGGCACCCAAGTGTTTTTAAAGAAAACAGGAGATAACGGACAGCCAGTGGAGTTGGATACCACACTGCTTGTAAACGGAAAGTTTCAGTTTACAGGCACAAGCACAGAACCAGACATTCATTTTATTTTTGTAGATAAATTGCAGGGATATACAGCTTTTGTGTTAGAGAATGGGACTATTGAGTACAACGCACAAAAAGACAGCCTTAATTTTGCCGAAGTTGAGGGTACGTTACAGAACGAGATTTTCTTTAGTTATTTGGATAAATCAAAGGCGCTTTCACGGCAGGCAAAATCCATTCAGGAAGATATGCAAAACGCTAATGGTACTCCAAACGGCGAGGCTACCGTTGCCGCTTTGAACGACGAGATGAAGGAACTACAAGAGGAATACAAATCCTTTGAAATCGATTTTATTAAAAATAATCCTAATGGTTTAATATCCGCATTGTTATTAGATAGGGCATTGTCTTTGAATGCGGTTGAAGTAGGAGAAATACAATCAATGTACGATGCGCTTTCACCAGAAATCAAGAATACAAAATCTGGCAAAAAAGTGGTTGAGTCAATCACTAAAAAGAAAGAATTGGAAGAGGCCAGTAAAAGTACGGCCATTGGCGCAAAAGCGCCTGAATTCTCAGGACCAAACCCTGAAGGAGAAACGATTGCCCTGAGCGATGTCATGGGCAAGGTTACCTTAATAGATTTTTGGGCCGGTTGGTGCAGACCGTGCAGGGCAGAAAATCCAAATATCGTTGCTGTTTATGAAAAGTACCACGATAAAGGTTTAAACGTAATAGGTGTATCTTTGGATAGGACAGCGGAGCTTTGGAGAAAAGCCATAGCGGATGACGGACTTACTTGGAACCACGTATCCAACATTGCCTACTTTGACGATGAAATTGCAAAAATGTACAATGTACAGGCAATCCCGGCAGCGTTTCTATTGGATGAAAATGGGATTATTATTGCTAAAAACCTTAGAGGTTCACAACTAGAAGAGAAAGTGTCCGAACTTCTAGACTAAGAATCGGCCAAATAAAAAAGTTCCTAGCGGCTTTATGCTACTAGGAACTTTTTTATACTCGTTTTTTATTAATTTAGAACTTACTCTTGATGTCCCTGTACGAACCTTCAACAGCGGTGTTCCCATTTCTATTTACAGAACCAAAAATATTTACCACTGAATTTTCTCCAACAAATTCAATAGTAGCTCCATCATTAAGATTAAGGTCACCATAAATGGTTAAGTTACCTTCTACCCGCATGGTAGCTCCTTCATTGATATTTACATTTTTTCGTTTGTTATTTCTTCCGATAACGAGCGTACCGTTCATTTCAAAAAGGGAAGCGGTATTTAAATTAACATCGTTTTTTACGGTCCAAGAACCACATAATAACAAAGAACCTGATACATTAAAGTTGTTAAACCTTTTAGCGCCTCTATACGCTAGGTCTTGGTTTGTATTGACATTTATATTAGAACTTCCTCTATATGCCGACAGCTCAGCACATCTACTTACCAAACTTTCATCGGGCCTGTTGAGTTTAATTATCTGTAATCCTTCTTTACCGGAAGCTGCAAAAATATAATCGTCCTTAGAGGCAACGTAGTTGATGGAACCTTCCAATTGGATAATACCAACAAGGTCGGTACTGTTTTGCTGTTCTTCAGATAAACAAAGACCTGCACCTCCATTTGCCATTAAAAGTACTTCTTTATTTGTTGCGACTGCGTTTGTAACAACATCTGCGTCATCCACATTTTCAGGATTTAACAAAATAGGAATGTATTCCACAAATGAACCTGTAGCGTAATTGTATACTCCTGCACCTTTAGAACCTTCGGCAACCACAATATGTTCCCCGGAAAAGTCTAAAGTTCTTTTAGTATTGGTGCCAAAATCTGAATCTATGGCAATATCCCGTATGCTATTTAAGTTGGCATCCAAAATACTGACTCCTTGACTAGCATCCAATATCGCAATTTGATTGTCTTTTACGGCCACGGATCTTAAATCCATAAATGGTGCTTCTTTGATAGGGGTTAAGTCTGATTTGTTATAAATGGATACAAAGCCCTCACGACCACTGGTAACCAGTACTTCGTTTGATCTTACTGCAATATCCGTAGCATTATAGCCCTCTTGGAAACCATATATAATACCCGCATCAACATTTATTCTTCCGTTAGAACTTTGTAATCGTGCAACAAAAGAGTTAGCCGTAGCCGTCACCGACTTTTCGGAATCTACACCACCTGCTATGTAAATGTATCCATTATCATATTTGATTGAATTAATATCCGCATTCACGTAGTACAACCTTGCCGTAACGATTGGGTTATTTGGGTCACTAACATTGATGACATCTATACCCCCTACATAACCAGCATCTGCAGTATTATACGAAACATAGGCGTACGAGCCTGAAACATCCACATGTGACGCCGTCAAATTAGCACCTCCGTCAAAAGAAGGAACATCTATCTGTGCTACCAAAGTTAACGGGTAATCACCTGCTAAATCATTTTTACCACTCAAATAGGATTTACCGGCGATATTTTCTTCATCGTAAATATCCAACACCCCGGCATTATCAAAAAGAACACTGTTCTCAAGAAGGGTTTCGTTGGTCTCCATTCTAATATCGTTCTTTTCGGGATCTTCAAAAACGGTAGTTTCATCGCTACATGACATAAATACAGTCGCAAATGCAACTATTAACAGGGGCAAATTTTTCATAATATTATTAAGATTGGTATTAAGTCCCATAAGAACGAACTACAACCGCTCAACATATATTACAAATGTATTTTTCGATGAATTACCTTAATTCGTTATAATAGAGTATTAAAATTACAGATTTTTCCTACAATATTATATTTTTCCAGCTTTTGACAAAATAAATAGAAGTATGATTGGTACGGCTAAAATGGTAACCATAAAGGTATCTGTAACTAACAGTGATGGCATAAAAATGAGGGTGCTTACATAGCCACCAACAGCACCACCAAAATGTGCCGTGTGTCCAATATTGCCAAGTCTACTTTTCATACCATAGATAGAGTATAAAAGGTAACCAATACCTAAAACATAGGCCGGTAACGGAATAGGTATGAACATAATGCCCAATTGCATATTTGGCTGCAACAAAATGGCAGCATAGAGAATACCCGTAACGGCACCGCTAGCCCCAACAGCGCTGTAATACGGTTCATTTTTATGAAAGAAAAGTGCCAATAGACTGCCGGCCACAAGGCTGATGAAATAAATAATCAAAAATTTACCAGAACCAAAACCATTAATAACCACCTCTGCAAAAAAGTAGAGCGTAAACATATTAAAGAACAAATGGGAAATATCTACATGTAGAAAACCAGAGGTGAGCATACGTTCTTTCTGACCCGCTTTTATTGCTCCAATGCCAAACTTGTAGCGATCAAAAAAATAAGTGTCGTTGAATCCTTTTAAAGAAACAATAATATTGGCAGCAATAATAGCCATCGTAGCTATACTTAAGTTGTTCATGTGTAAACCTTATGTTTGGCCTCAAATATAGCTATATTTGTTCATTATAATTTAGCATATGCAGCTACTTGCCTTCATCTTTTTATATCCTTTTTTATGGTTGATTTCCATATTGCCCCATAGCCTATTTTACGGATTTTCCGATGTAGTTTTTTTCTTTGTATATCATGTTTTTGGCTATCGTAAACGGGTGGTAAGGGAGAATTTAGTATTAGTCTTTCCTGACAAAAGTAGTGAAGAGATTAATCGAATAGAAAAAGCGTTTTTTAAGCATATGTGCGATATGTTCCTTGAAATGATCAAAACAATGGCACTTTCTAAAAATCAAGTGCGGAAAAAGTACAAGGTTTTAAATATAGAAGTACTGCAAGAACTAGAAAAAGAAAGAAGTATACTTATTCTATGCTCCCATTATGCAAACTGGGAATGGAACGTTAGCATAAATAATTATGTGAATTCCAAAGGGTATGCAGTTTATCAAAAAATAACGAACAGGTATTTTGATTCGTTTATTCGTAAAGTACGAGCAAGATGGAATACCACACTAATTACCCAACAGGAGACGGTAAAAACTGTTGTTCGTGATAAACGGGATGGCATCATCGGAATTTTTGGAATGGTGAGCGATCAGTCGCCACAAAGGCACCGGGCCCAATATTGGTCAGATTTTATGGGCATAAAAGTCCCTGTTTTCAACGGTGCGGAAACCATGGCCAGAAAATTAGATCTTGCCGTGGTATTCCTTAAAGTAAGTAAAGTAAAACGAGGCTATTACCAAGCAGAATTTATTCCTATTGCGGAGCGAGGCAAAGAAACCGATGAAAACTATATTACAGAGACATTTTTAAGACTCACAGAACAACAGATAAGAGCGCAACCAGAGCATTATTTTTGGACCCATAAACGCTGGAAACACAGGGGCAAACAACCTGCACATTTTGCAAAAACCTTGTAATAGCATACACTACCATAATTGTATAATCTGAATTGATTGATGTAAGGTAATTATTTATATTTACCCATAATTGGGTATTTATTACCTTAACGATCAAAGAGATGGAAATCTTAGAAACAATCTACAACGAAATAATTGGCTTTTTAGGCATATCGCAAGCCTGGGAGATTATTAAAGAGGGCGATTACACGGTTTTTAGAACCTATGACGGCATTGTATCCCTCATTTATCCTATCATCCCGTTGTTAGTGTTACTGGAACTAACACTCGGTTTAATCTACAAAAAGCCACAGACAAAGGTCTACAAAGTAAATTTTCTTATTTACATCTTCAATAGGTTTGTAGGAAGATTTATTGCTATTGCTATGGTCACATGGATTATTGGTTTGTTGCAGCCGGTAGCACTTTTCCAAACAAGTTTAACATGGTACTGGTTCATTTATGCCTATATCGTTTGGGAGTTTGGGCACTTCTTATATCACTATTGGGGCCACAAGGTTCGCCTGTTTTGGTGTTTGCATTCTACGCACCATGCACCTGAGGATATGAATCTCTCGGTTACCTATGCACATTTCTTTCTGGAGGGACCGTATGCAGATACCGTAAGGACTACGGTCTGTATCTTACTTGGAGTGCAGCCAGAATTACTTTTCATAATCATGTTCATAGATGGTACTTGGGGTGCCTTTATTCATGTGGGCGAAAACATAATCAAAGATGCACGGTTTGGAATTATAGGAAAGTATATTTTAACACCTTCTCACCATAGGGTACACCACGCAAGAAATCCGTTGTATATGGATACTAATTTCTGTAACCTCCTAAATATTTGGGATAGGGTGTTTGGAACTTACCAAGAGGAAAAAAAACAAGTTAAAATAGAGTATGGTATTACTAGAAAAATGGATTCTGGAAATTTCTTGGATGTATACTTTGGGGAGATTATTGCCCTGGCCAAGGATGTTGCAAAAGCACCAGGAATCGTAAACAAGATTAAATATATTTTTATGCCACCGGGCTGGCATCATCTTGGGCAGCATGAAACCGCCAAAATCGTAAGAGAAGCCTATCTAAATCAAGAGCAGGTAAAAGTTGTTAAAGCGAAGGCCTAATAGCTTAACTTTGATTGCCGGTGTAACTTAAAAAATCCCAACACTTCAGTCCGTGTTGGGATTTTTTATTGCATAGTTTTGAAAAAAATACGCTTTACGCCCCAGCAATGTGCTCCAACTCTGCAATCATACGGTCTGCCAGGTCATCGGCTTCTGCCTGACTCTTAGCTTCAGTATAAATACGGATGATGGGTTCTGTATTCGATTTACGTAGGTGCACCCAATTTTCAGCGAAATCTATCTTTACGCCATCAATAGTAGTAATGTCTTCATTTTTGTAGTTTTCGGATATGGTCTTCAAAATAGCATCTACATCCAGTTCCGGGGTTAATTGAATCTTCTTTTTGCTCATAAAATAGCTGGGGTAACCTGCTCTAAGCTCGGCAACAGTACCGCCTTTCTCTGCCATTAACATTAAAAACAAGGCTGTTCCTACCAAGGAATCCCTACCGTAATGACTTTCTGGGTAAATTATACCTCCGTTTCCTTCGCCTCCAATAATCGCTCTATTCGCCTTCATTTTTGTTACCACGTTTACTTCGCCTACCGCTGAAGCCTCATACGTGCCACCATGTTTCTCTGTGATATCACGCAAAGCTCTTGATGAGGACAAATTGGAAACCGTATTCCCTTTGGTTTTTCCTAATACATAATCTGCGCAGGCCACCAAGGTGTATTCCTCACCAAACATTTCGCCATCATTGCTTATAAACGCCAGACGGTCTACATCTGGATCTACAACAATACCAAAATCAGCATTTTCTTTAACCACAAGCTCGCAAATATCATTAAGGTGTTCTTTTAAGGGTTCTGGATTATGTGGAAAATGTCCCGTAGGATCACAGTACAACTCAACGACTTCTACACCTAATTCTTTCAATAAAGCGGGAATAGCAATCCCACCGGTGGAATTTACTCCGTCTACGACCACTTTAAATTTTGCTTTTCGGATTACCTCTGCATCTACCAAGGAAAGATTTAGAACTTCATCAATATGGATATCAATGTAGCTATCATTTTTTATGATTTCACCCAAATTGTCAACTTCAGAAAAATCAAAATCTTCTTCTTCCGCAATTTCAAGAATTTTTGCTCCTTGCTCGGCATTTAAAAACTCTCCTTTTTCGTTTAATAATTTTAGCGCATTCCACTGCTTAGGATTATGGCTTGCTGTTAATATGATACCACCATCAGCATCCTCTAAAGGAACAGCAATCTCTACAGTTGGAGTGGTTGATAAATCCAGATCTATAACATCTATACCAAGTCCTACCAAGGTAGATACCACCAAATTCTGTATCATCTCTCCAGAGATACGGGCATCACGGCCAATAACTACTTTCAATTTATCTTTCTTGGCATAGTCTTTAAGCCATATACCATAAGCCGCAGCAAATTTTACGGCATCAATAGGTGTAAGATTATCGCCAGGCTTGCCCCCTATGGTTCCTCGTATTCCAGAAATCGATTTGATCAGTGTCATAAATTCAGTATAAGTTTTTGCAAATATACACCGTCTGTTGGCAATTGGGAGTGTAGCAATTCGTAAATTCGACCTGCACAAAATTTTATCGGTCAATGAACTTTCTTGCCCATATTTACCTTTCTTTTGGCGATTCCGATATCACACTAGGAAACTTTATTGCAGATAGTATTCGCGGAAACAAATACAAGCACCTACCACCCAGAGTCATAAAAGGCATAAAGTTACACCGGCAGATAGACACCTTTACCGATGCGCATAGTTTACACAAGAAAAGTAGTAAAAGACTACATGCGAACTACAGTCACTACAGTAGGGTCATCGTAGATATTTATTATGACCACTTTTTAGCCAAGAACTGGGAACGATATTCCAACATTCCTTTAGATATATTTGTTGATGATTTTTATGATTTATTAGCGGATAATTATTCCTTGCTTCCTGATCCAGTAAAGCGGATGATGCCTTACATGATTGCTGATAATTGGATAGTGAACTATGCAAATAAGGAAGGAATAGCGAAGGTTTTGAGTGGAATGAACCGTAGAACAAAGAATAAGTCAAAAATGAATTTGGCTATTACGGACCTCGAAGCATATTATGAAGAATTTGAAACCGAGTTTACCTTGTTTTTTGAAGAATTGATTATCTTTTCGAAAGAAAAATTTAAGGCGCTCTAAAATGATTTATACACCATCTAACTCCCCATGCAATATGATTAAAAAAAGCATTCTCCTTCTCGTTTTACCTATGCTGTTTATACAATGTAGGAAAACACCGATTATACCTACAGGACTGGTTGCGGAAAAAGCGATGGTAGTATCCGCTCGGGAGGAGGCCTCAAAAATTGGTGTAGACATTATGAAAAAAGGAGGTAATGCTTTTGATGCCATGGTAGCAACAGAGATGGCATTGGTTGTTGCCTATCCGTTTGCGGGTAATCT
>Ga0209948_1000027_pt1 | contig 52541 bp, 54 predicted proteins | sample SalPonR2_C_D2_MG_FD_185709 | JGI IMG/M metagenome (GOLD analysis project Ga0209948, IMG submission 185709) | Salt pond soil microbial communities from South San Francisco under conditions of wetland restoration - Salt Pond MetaG R2_C_D2_MG... ... | reverse complement strand
GTCTCGATTTGCGGACGTGACTGGCTGGGGTGGTAGGATTCGAACCTACGGTACACGGTACCAAAAACCGCTGCCTTACCGCTTGGCTACACCCCAACCGTGCCGCGCTAGCTACTCAATCCGTCACGGGGGATCAAGCCCCGGCAAGCGTTTTTCGCAAGGGCGTGCGCGCTATTCCTGCGGGGCCTCGCGGCGCAGCAGATCGTCGTCGGGGAGGGCCTCGCGTTCGACTTCGATCATCGTCTCGAGCGCGGTTTGTTCTTCCGCTCCGATGTGCTGCGCTTCGACCCGAGTCTCGGGCGGGGTCGGCGTCACAGGTCGGGCGGGGGCCGCGGCTGAGGTCGTCGTCGGTGTCTGCGGTCCGACAAGTCGGTATGTCGGTTCCGGCATGCCGATGCCCGCCTCTTCGAGCCGCGCCTTCACCACGCGGATCGCTTCGCCCTTGGCCATGCCGATCGATGTGTGATGCTGCATGATCCATGCTGCCGCGGTCAGGTCGATCGTGGAGGCGCCGAGGCCTTCCACCCAGACGGCCGGTGCCGGGGTCTCCAGCACGAACGGCAATTCGGTCAGCGCGCTCAGGACGATTTCCTGCGCTTTCGCGATGTCGGCCTCCGGGTCGATGCCGAGCGCGAAGGTGAAGCGGCGTTCGTCGTTGCGGGTATAGTTTATGATCTTTGCCTTGAAGACCGTCGCGTTGGGAAGCCGGACATGGTTGCCGTCGAGGCTGAGCAGGATGGTGGCGCGGCTGGTCAGGCGGATCACGTGGCCCAATTCGCCCTCGATCTCCACCAGGTCCTTGGGGCGGAACGGCTGGCGGATCGACAGCATGATCGAGGCGATGAAGTTCTCCACCGTGTCGCGGACGGCGAAGCCTATGGCCAGGCCGATGATGCCCGCTGCGCCCAGGATCGTGCCCATGAGCGCCGTCAGGTTCAGTAGGTCGAGCGCCAGAACGACGCCGAGGATGATGAAGCCGAGGCGCAGGATCTGGCGGTAGATGTCTGCGATAAAGGCGTTTGGCGCGATGCGCTCCCACGGCCATTTCCGGCTGGCGATGAAGAACCCGGCGACGGCGACCAGCGCGCCCGCGCCGGCGGCCACGAGGATCAGGGGCAGCACCGCCGCGATCTGCGCGATCCGTCCCTCGATCCGCTGGACGGCCGGGTCGAGCCGTTCGCGGAGGTCGGTGCTTTCGACAACCTCGTTCTCGATGGCCACCACGCCTTCGACGCGCGCCACAAGATCGGCAAGCGCAGTGATCTGGGCCGGATCTATCACGGTGCCGCGCAGGGTCACGATGCCGTCGGCCACGGAGACGGTCACATCCGTGTATCCGTCGAGCTGGCGGATGATTTCGCGGATGCGCCCCGCGATCGCGGCGTCCTGGTCGGCATCGGACTCCACGGCGATGGTGCCGTCCGGCTGGCCGTTTCCGGTCTGCGCCGCGGCTGGCACGCTGAGAATTGCGGCGCAGAGAAAGAGGCTGAGAAGAAGACGCATGACGGCTGCCGTTGCCCGTTGAGAAATCCGGTGCAAGCCTAGGCCGCTTTGTCCTGTCCCGGAAGGGGCGGCTGTCAGACCCGGATCGGGTTGTCCTTCGCCAGCTTGTCGAAAGCCATCAGGCTTTCGATCAGCGACGGCATCTGATCGAGCGGGATCATGTTGGGCCCGTCCGAGGGCGCGGTGTCTGGCGCCTCGTGGGTCTCGATGAACACGGCGCCAATCCCGAGCGAGACGGCGGCGCGCGCCATGACCGGGGCGAATTCGCGTTGGCCGCCGGAGGCGCTACCTTGTCCACCGGGCTGCTGCACCGAATGGGTGGCGTCCATGACGACCGGGTAGCCGGTCTTCATCATCTCGGGCAGGGCGCGCATGTCGGTCACGAGCGTGTTGTAGCCGAAGCTGACGCCGCGCTCGGTCAGGAGGATGCGTTCGTTGCCGGTGGAGGCGACCTTGGCGGCGACATTGGCCATGTCCCAAGGGGCGAGGAACTGGCCCTTCTTGACGTTGATCGCCGCGCCGGTTTCGCCTGCGGCCAGCAACAGGTCCGTCTGGCGGCACAGGAAGGCGGGGATCTGGAGGATGTCGCAGGCCTCGGCCGCTGGCGCGCAATGGTCGGGCGCGTGCACATCGGTCAGCACCGGGCAGCCGACGCGGGCGCGGACTTCGGCCAGAATCGCAAGCCCCGCGTCCATGCCGACGCCGCGTCGGCCCGACAGGCTGGTGCGGTTGGCCTTGTCGTAGCTTGCCTTGAAGACGTAGGCGGCGCCGGCCGCGGCGCAGGCATCGGCCATGCGCCGGGCGATCATCAGAGCGTGGTCGAGCGATTCCAGTTGGCATGGCCCGGCGATCACGGTCAGCGGCCTGTCATTGCCGACCGTGACAGGCCCGATCTCGACCACTTTCATATGGCGTTTCTTGTCCAATCCGGTCCTCTGCCTGCCTCAGGAACTGACCTGTTCGCGCAGGATCGATACCGTCATCGAGATCAGAAGGTAAATGCCCGAAAAGACGAGGAAGGCCAGAAGCGTGTTTTCGAAGGCCCGCGGATAGGCCGGCGCGTCGGGCGCGATGGGAAAGACGCCGACCGAGAGGTAAAGCGACTGGCGATTGGCCTCGATCCGGGCGCCTTCCATCTGCTGCAGCGCCTGCGCCAGCATCATCTGCCGTGTCTCGAGGTCGGCCTGCGCGATGATGAGTTCCGACTGGATGCGCGCCAGCGAGACCTCGCCCGTGCCGGTTTCGGTGAGGCTGGAGCGCAGATCGTCGATCAGCTCTTCGAGGCGGGCGATGTTTCTTTCGGCAACCTCCACGCGGGATTCGTTGGGTCGCGACACCGACAGCAACTCGTCGAGGCGCAGCCGCTCTTCCTGCAACTGCAGCTCGAAATTCTGAATCTGGCCGAACACGGTCGAGACCTCCGCCTCGGTCGATAGAACGCCGCGTTGTTCCTGCAGGGTGAGGACCCGTTCCTGCGCTTCCAGCGCGCGGCTCTCGGCATCCTCGAAACTTTCGCGTGCGCCGGCCATCTGGTCTTCGCGCAGCCTCTGGCTCATCCGGTCGACGCGTTCCTCGGCATAGCCGATCAGCGCCTGGGAATAGGCCTGGCTGACCTCCGGGTCGGCCGCGATCACTTCCATGCGGATCAGCCCCTCGGTCGGGTCGTAACCGATCTGCAGGTGACGCAGATAGGTGTCATACGCGTCTTCGTCCGTCGCATCGGGCGCGATCCGGTTCAGCGGGTCTATCGTCTCCTGTGAGAAATGTTCTCTGAAGCCGAGTTCCTCCTCGAGGCGGAGCATCGCCTCGCGGCTTTCCAGATAGGCCTGGACGGTGATGCTTTCCTGCACTGTCGCAAAGCCCGATCCGCCCAGCAGGCCGCCAAGCCCGCCGCCCGCGCCACCGGCGCCGCTTTCGGCCTTCTGGATGATGAACTCGGTATGCGTCGCGTACATCGGTGTCGCAACGCGGTAGTAGTAATACGCGACCAGCAGCGTGGGCAGCAGAACGAAGAAGCTCAGCCGCGTGGCCAGCAGGATGAGCCTCTTGCGGCGGCGGCTCGCGATGTCGCGCTGGACCTTCATGATCTCGGCGGCGCGTTCATCGGCGCTGATCGGTTGCGGCACACCGGCCGGCTGCGGCACGGAGGGCTGTGTCTGCCGGGCATTGGGCGCAACCGCCTGACCGGTCGATTGCGGTTGCGTGCCGCCGGGTGCGGCAGCGGGCTGAGTGCCGCTGTCGATCACGAGTTCCAGCTTGCCGCCGCGGGCGAACGGATCGATCCCGCGATGCCGCAGGAGCCGGACCGCGTCGAAATCCGAGCTGGGCGCAAGCCCGTGTTTCTGGGCGATGCGCCGGGCCATGCGCAATTGCCGCCCGGTCAGGCCCTCGGCGCGAATGGCGGCAAGCTCCTGTTCGGCGGTCGGCATGCCGCCTGTGGCGCGCGCTTCGGGCGGTGGGGTTTCGGCGGCGGGCGTGTCTTCGGGCTGTGGAGATGCCTCGCGTTCCGCGCGTTCCGCCTCGAGCCGGTCATGGGCGGCCGACCCGGGAAAGGGCGTGCCCCCGAAGCCGTCCTCGGTGGGTTGAGGTGCTGCGGCCTTCGCAGCTGCGGGGCTGTGGCCCACCACGTCCGCCGTGGCCGTGGACATGTCGTCCGACTGCGCCGCGCCGGCCCCCTCAGGCCCGGTCGCTGACGCACCGCCCGTCTTGCGGATGCGGAACTTCCTAGCCTTGGGTTTCGTAGTCATAAATCTGCTTTGCCTCTTCGAGCGTATCGAATTCGTGAAGCCGTCCGTCCCGGAGCACGGCGGCCTTGCGCGCGAATTTTTCCAATGTCTGCATCTGGTGGGACACGATGACAACTGTCGCGTTGCGGATGCGATCGGCCAGGATGCTGCCAGCGCGGCGGTTGAACTCGGCATCCACCGAGGCCGGCATGCCCTCGTCGATCAGGTAGATGTCGAACTCCAGCGCGAGAAGCAGGGAAAAGTTGAACCGCGCCCGCATCCCCGAGGAATAGGTGCCGATGGGCATGTCGAAATATTCCTCGATCCCGCAGACCCAGCGGCAGAACGCCTCCACGTAATCGGGGTCGAGACCGTAGAGCTGCGCGATGTAGCGGGCGTTTTCCGTGCCGGTGAGCTTGCCGATCACGCCGCCCATGAATCCCAGCGGAAAGGAGATGCGGCAGTTGCGGTAGATGTGCCCCTCGTCCGGCAGTTCGAGACCGGCCATCATGCGGATCAGCGTGGTCTTGCCGGTCCCGTTGGGCGCGAGGATGCCCAGCGAATAGCCAAGCTCTACGGTAAAGGATTCCTTGTCCAGAATCACCTTGCGGCGCTCTCCGGTCCAGAACGATTTCGATACCTCGGCGAATTCCAGCATGCCCGCCTTCTGCCCTTCGTTTTCGCGCCACCACGCCCGGCCACACCAGGAGGCGCGCCGTGCCACCGGTCTGACGCCGGCTTCGGCCATGGCCGCGATACATCCCCATTGGGGCTGTTTTATGGTCTCAACGGTTAAATGGGTATGTTTATTTTGCCGATCCGAACGCGGCCGGCCCCGCGCGTGCGGAACTCCGCCGCGCGGGGCGGTGTCTATCGGCGGATCGCGGGATCGGCCGTGGGGTCTGCCGGGCCGCGCCGATCCGCGCGGCCCCCGGGTTCAGGCCATCGCCGACCAGGCAAGGCCCGCCGCGAAGGCGCCGATCAGCGCGAAGGCGATATAGGCCCCGAAGACCCGCGGCTTGACCAGCGCCCAGACCGCCACGGCGGCGGGGATGGAGCTGACGCCCCCCGCGATCACGAAGGCCATCGCGGCGCCGGGGTTCATGCCCTGTCCGATCAGGCCTTCCAGCAGCGGGACCGCCGCGTAGCCGTTCAGGTAGGCCGGAGCGCCCACCAGCGTCGCCAGCAGGACCGGGCCCACGCCATCGCCGCCGATGACGGTCGCGACGAACTCGGCCGGGACATAGGCGATCAGGAGCGCCTGCAGCAGGTAGGCCAGCAGCAACCACTTGCCGAGGAACACAAGGTTCGACCAGCCGCTGTCACGGAAGATGCGAAGGCGCTCGGACTCTTTCCAGAATTGCCAGTCGAGGCTGAGCTTCTTGGCGCCGCAGCAGCCGCCGGTGCGGATTTGCGCCTTGAGCGGGTCGGCGAAGACGGGTGTGGCCGCCATCAGCTTGACCGTGTAGCCGCCCGCGACCCCGAGAAGGACCGCGGCCACCGTCTTGGCCACCGCGAAGTCGAAGCCGAGCCCGCCCGCGGTGATCGCGAACATCGCGGGGTCCATCAGCGGCGAGGACAGCCAGAAGGCCATGACCGCCGAAAGCGGCGCGCCGGCGGCCAGAAGGGCGGCGACGAAGGGGATTACCTGGCACGAGCAGAAGGGCGAGAGCCCGCCCACCAGCGCCCCGATCAGGATCATTCGCGTCTCGCGGCCCTGGAAGGCACCGTCCAGGAGACGCTCGGACCCGCTGGCCTTCATGCCGGCGATGGCCACGACGGCGAAGAGGATATAGGGAAGGGTGCCCCAGAAGCTCTCGAGCATTTCCTCGATGGTGGGCACGACAGCGGGCGTGTCGAAGACCGCGACCGTCAGCAGGATCAGCACACCGGTCAGTGCCACCTTGTCGACGCGGTGCCATGCCGTGGTGATGGAACGCGGGTTCTGTGTCAGGTCAGCCATCGGCGGTGTCCCTTGGATGTGGCGCCGCGCCAAGATCGGCGCAGCATTCGGAAATCAGGAAGTCGGAAAGCGCCTCGACCTCGGAGATCACGACCGAGCAGAGGATGCGCCGTCCGTCGCGGCGTTGCTCGACCAGACCGGCCGAGACGAGGTGTTTGACATGGTGCGTCAGGACCGAGCCGGTGATGCCCACCTCCTCGCCCAGCGCGCCGATCGGCAAGCCGGAGGGGCCCGCGCGCACGAGGCGGTGGAGGATCGACAGGCGCGCCTCCGAGCCCAACGCGGCAAAGGCCGTCGCGGCACGGGTAACCTGGGGAATCGGGGTAGGTGACTGTTCCATGTTTCTACGTTTATAGAAATATAGAATTGGTGTCCAGACCGTTTCTTCCGCCGCGCGGGGCGCTAGGCTGGGCCTCATGGGATACGACACGCTCGCCAGGGATATCGCCGCATGCCGCCTTTGCGCGGACCGGTTCGCCGGGACCGCCACGGGCCATGCGCCCAACCCGGTGGTCTGGTTCCGCCCGGGCGCGCGGGTGCTCATCGCCAGTCAGGCGCCGGGGATGCGGGTGCACAAGGCCAACAGGCCCTTCTGGGATGCCTCGGGCAAGCGGCTGCGCGACTGGATGGGTGTGGACGAGGCCACGTTCTACGACCGCGAAAGGGTGGCGATCCTGCCCATGGCCTTCTGCTTTCCCGGCTATGACGCGTCCGGATCGGACCTGCCGCCGCCGCGCATCTGCGCGGCCACATGGCGGGAGCGCGCGATGGCCCATCTGCCGGATCTACGGCTGACGCTGCTGATTGGCGCCTATGCGCAGGGCTGGCATCTCGGCGGGCGGCAGAGCGTCACGGCGCGCGTGGCGGGCTGGCGCGACCATGCGCCCGCCGTCTTCCCCTTGCCGCATCCGTCATGGCGCAATACCGCGTGGCTCAAGCGAAACCCGTGGTTCGAGGCCGAGCTTCTGCCGGTCCTGCGCGCCCGCGTGAGGGAGGTTCTGGCGTGACGACACCGCTCGACGACGTGTTCGCGGCCATGCAGGCCGATGGAACGGAGGCCGCGCGCCTGCGCTGGTTCGACCGGCTGGCGGCCTCCGAGCTGTTCCTGCTGCTCGAGGCGGAGGGCGAAGGTGATCGCATCCGTCCGCGCGTCTTCGAGGTGGAGGACGGTGCCTTCGTCTGCGTCTTCGACCGGGAGGAGCGGCTGTCGGGCTTCGCGGGGGAGGTCGCGCCCTACGCGTCGCTGTCGGGGCGCGCTCTGGCGGGCATGCTCGCGGGGCAGGGTCTCGGGCTGGCCGTCAACCTCGGCACCGGGTCCGAGATGCTGCTGGACGAGGCAGCGGTAGCGTGGCTTGCGCAGATGCTGGCGACGCGGCCCGACGAGGTGGAGGAGGCCCCCTCGGAGATCGCGGCACCCGGCGCGCTGCCGGAGGCGCTGCTGACGGCGCTCGACGCGCGGCTGGCCTCGGCGGCGGGGCTGGCCCGTCGCGCCGCGCTGGTCGCCGTTGGTTACGCCGGTGGGGGTCAAGGGCACCTGCTGGCCTTCATCGATGCCGTGCCCGGCGCGGAGCCGTCGCTGGCGCGGCTGGTGGGCGAGGCTCTGAGCTTTTCGGGGCTGGAGGCGGGCACGCTCGATGTCGGGTTCTTCCGCGCGCACGATCCCGTGGCGCCTCGGCTCGTGCGCGCGGGGCTGATGTTCGACCTGCCCGATCTGCAGGACCCGCAAGCTGGAGGCCCGGTCGCGCCCGGCATGGACCCCGACAGGCCGCCGCGCCTGCGCTGAAGGGACGAAAAGGAGCGGCCTCAGTAGCCCGCGTCGCGGTCCACGAGATGCAGGAACGGCTCCCCGGCCTCGCCGCGCCGGATGTTCTCGGCGATCACGCGGGCGGCGGAACTCGCCCGGGTTTCCGAGGCGATATGCGGGGTCACGGTGACATGCGGATGGGCCCAGAACGGGTGTTCGGGCGGCAGCGGTTCGGTCCTGAACACGTCGAGCGTGGCATGGCCCACATGCCCGCTGTCGAGCGTCTCGAGCAGTGCGTCGTCATCGATCAGGGGCCCCCGCCCGGGGTTCACGATCACCGCGCCGCGGGGCAGGAGCGACAGGGTGCGCGCGTTCAGCGTGTTTTCCGTGGCCGGGGTGTCGGGCAGCAGCAGCACGACGATCTCGGCTTGCCGCAGCGTGGCGTCGAGGCCCTCGGCGCCGTGCGCCGTCTCCACACCCTCGATGGTCTTGGGCGAGCGCGACCAGCCGAGCACCCGGAAGTTCAGCGCCGAAAGCGCCCTTGCGCAGGCCGCGCCCAGCACGCCGAGCCCCAGAACCGCCACGATCCGGTCGCGGGCCAGCGGCGGGGCCGAGCCCGCGCGCCACACCCCGTCCTGCCCGTGGATATGGGTATCCATGCCGAGATGGTGGCGCAGGACGTGCCCAGTCACCCATTCCACCATGCCTTCGGTCAGCCCGTCATCGACCATGCGCGCCAGCGGCACCTTCAGCGTTGGATTGCCCGTCACGTCCTCGACCCCGGCCCAGAGGTTCAGAACCGCCTTGAGCCGCGTGAAGGGTGTGAAATCGGTCAGTCCGCTGTTGGGCGCGTAGACGATGTAATCGACCTCGGCGGGATCGGCCTCCGTCGTCAGGATCGCGTCCTCCAGCCCGGCGGCATCGAAGGCGGTCCGCAACGGGCCTTCGTATTGCTCCCAGCGTTCGGTTTTCGCGGCGAAGAGGACAACGGGGCGTCTGTCGGTCATGGGCTCGTCCGAATTGGCTTGGGCGCGTCGGGCTAACAAAGCGCGCGGGGCGCGTCCAGTGGCTCAGCGCGGGCGATGCACATGGGCCGACTGGACCAGTCCGAAGGCCACCATCAGCACCAGCATGGCCGAGCCACCGTAGCTGACCAGCGGCAGCGGCACGCCCACCACGGGCGCCAGCCCCATTACCATTGCCATGTTCACCGCGAAGTACAGGAAGAAGGCCGCCGCGATCCCCATCACCAGCAGCGACGCGAAGCGGTCGCGGGCGGCCATCGCGGTGAAGATGCAGAAGGCGAGGATCAGAATATACAGCGCCAGAAGCGACACGGCTCCGACAAAGCCGAATTCCTCGGCCAGCGTGGTGAAGATGAAATCCGTGTGCTTTTCCGGCAGGAAGTTCAGCCGGCTCTGCGTGCCTTCCATGAAGCCGCGTCCTGTCCAGCCCCCGGACCCCAGCGCGATCTGGCTTTGCGTGATGTGATATCCCGCGCCGAGCGGATCTGAGGAGGGATCGAGAAACGTGTCGATGCGCCGGTACTGGTAGTCCTGCAGCACCTGCCACGGCGTCCCGCGCGACGCCAGTACGGCCGCGACCGCGCCGACCCCTGCGCCGATCACGCCGACGAAATAGGCCCAGTGGACGCCCGCGAGAAACATCACCGCGCCCCCGCCCATCAAGAGCAGAAGCGCCGTGCCGAGGTCGGGCTGGCGCAGCGTCAGAAACACCGGCACTGCGATCAGCACAAGCGGCAGGATCACGAAGACCGGGCGCGAGGTCTTGTCGAGATCGAGCCAGTCGTAATAGGCGGCCAGCACCATCACCAGCGTGATCTTCGTCAGCTCCGAGGGTTGCAGGCGCATGAACCCGAGGTCGATCCAGCGCTGGGCGCCCATGCCGACGGCACCGAAGAACTCGACGAAAAGCAGAAGGATGACGGAGATGGCGTAGGCCAGCGCCGAGAGATTGCGCCAGAACCATATCGGCACCATCGCCACCACGACCATCAGCACCAGGCCGAGGCCGAAGCGCTGCATCTGCGGCTCCACCCATGGGGTCATCGATCCGCCCGCGACCGAGAACAGCATCAGGAAGCCGAGGCAGGCAACCGCCACCAGCAACAGGATCAGCGCCCAGTTGAGGTGCAGGATCTTGCGCCAGCCCGTGGGCGTCGAGGCGAGGTTGTACTCGAGAAAGCTCATGTGCGGTCGGATCCCGGTCTGCGCGGACCGCTGGCACGTCCCGACGGCATCGGCGGCTCCGCGAGGATCGGCAGGCGGCGGTGCATCTCCTCGATGTCGCGGCGCTGCGAGACCGGGTAAAGCTCGGGCGGCGGCACGTCACCCACCTGCGCCCTGAGCAGGATGTCGCGCGCGATGGGGGCGGCCACCGCCGCGCCGCCGCCACCATGTTCGACGACCACCGAGACGGCGTAGCGGGGCGCCTCGAACGGCGCGTAGCCCACGTAAAGCGCATGGTCGCGCCGTTCCCATGGCAGGTCTTCGTTGGCGATCACGCCGGCCTCGCGCTCGGCGGTGGTGATGTTGCGCACCTGGCTGGTGCCGGTCTTGCCGGCGACGAGATAGGCCTCGTCCATCACGCGGCTGCCGAAGGCGGTTCCGCGCCGGTCGTTGTTCACCTGCCACATGGCCCGGTGGATGATGCCGAGATGCTCGGCGGGAATGCCCAGATCGGTGGGCGTGCCGGCATTATGGGGCACGCCGTCCACGGAGCGCACCACGCTTGGCTCGATCATGCGCCCTGTGGCCAGCCGCGCCGTCATCACCGCCAGTTGCAGCGGCGAGGTCAGCACGAAGCCCTGCCCGATCGAGGCGTTGAGCGTGTCGCCCACGACCCAGTCCTCGCCGCGATTGCGCCGCTTCCACTGCATGGTGGGCGCGAGGCCCTGCGCGATGCCCGAGAGCGGCAGGTCGTGGCGCACGCCGCATCCAAGGCGCACCGCCATGGCCGAAATCGCCTCGATCCCGACGCGCTGGGCGAGATCGTAGAAATAGACGTCACAACTTTGCGAAATCGCCTCGAGCAGGTCCACGCGCCCGTGCCCCTGCCGCTGCCAGCAATGGAACCGGCGGTCGCCGAGCTCGGTATGGCCGATGCAATTTATCTCTTCGTCGGGGCTGATGACACCGGCCTCGAGGGCTGCCAGCGCCACGATCATCTTGTAGGTGGAACCCGGCGGGTAAAGCCCCTGTGTCGCCTTGTTGGCGAGCGGGCGATAGGGGTCTTCGTTCAGGGCCGTCCACTGGGTCTGGCTGATCCCGCGCACGAAGAGATTCGGATCGAAAGTGGGCGCGGAGGCCAGCGCGAGGACCTCGCCGTCGGCGCAGTCCATCACCACGGCGCCCGCGCTTTGCCCGCTCAGCCGCGCCTCGACGTAGTTCTGCAGCCCAGCATCGATGGTCAGTTGCACGTCCGACCCCGCCACGGCCGCGTCGCGATCGAGCTCGCGCATCTCGCGGCCGGCGGCGTTCACCTCGATGCGCTTGGTTCCGGCGCGGCCGCGCAACTCGGCCTCCATGCGGGCCTCGACATTGTAGCGGCCGACCTGGAAATCGGGGATCTGCAGGACCGGGTCGGTGTCGCCCGTCTGTTCGACATAGTAGTCGGACACCGGACCTACATAGCCCACCACATGCGAGAAATCCGCGCCCAGCGGGTAGACCCGGCTCAGGCCCACCTCGGGGTTCACCCCGGGCAGGGCGGGCGCGTTCACGGCCACCGAGGACAGCTCTGCCCAGCTGAGGCGGTCGGCGACCGTGACCGGAACGAAGGGCGGGCGGCGCATGATCTCGGCGCGGGCACGTTCCAGCGCCGCAAGATCGAGGTTCACGATCCGCGCAAGCTCGGTGAGTGCGGCGTCGACGTCGTCGGTATCCTCGCGCACCAGCGTGATCCGGTAGTTCTGTTCGTTGCCTGCCAGAAGCACGCCGTTGCGGTCGAAGATCAGGCCGCGTTCGGGGGGCAGAAGCCGGACGTTGATGCGGTTCTCTTCGGCCAGCAGCCGGAAGTCGTCCGCGCGTTCCACCTGCAGATAGCGCATCCGCGCGGCCAGTACCGCCGAAGTCCCCACGAAAAGACCGCCCATGACAAGCGCCCGCCGCCCGATCATGCGGTTGCTTTCTTCCAGGTCCTTAGGGCTGCGTTTCACGGGGTCTGTGCCTCGGTCATGGGTCAGAGGGGCTCAAGGTCGGCCGGCCCGAGCTTACGCAAGCCGAACAGATATTTCGAGACCGCAACGACGACCGGATAGATCGCGATGGTCACGATGCCTTGCGTCAGGCTCAGCCCGAGGGAGGGCAGGTCGGCCATCAGCAGCCACAGGATGACCCGCTCTGCCAGAACCATGCCGGCCACCGCGCCGGCGATGGCGCCCCATTCCACCAGAAACGGGAACTCCGTCATCTGAAGGCGGCGTCGGCGCAGGCTTTCGGAGGCAAGGACCGCAAGCGCGGTCCAGAGCCCGGGTGGCCGCTGGAGCAGGAAGTCCGCAAGCAGGAACACGATCACGATGGACAGGAGTGGAACCACCGCCGGTTGCCGCAGCATCCATGCGAAGGTCAGCGCCAGCAGAAGGTCGGGCCCCGGCAGGCCGCTTTCGCCGAGACCAAGCGGCAGCAGCCGGCCGATGATGATGATGCAGCAAAGGACGAGGAAGATCGCCCGGTAGGTCCAGATATGGCTGGAGGACGTGGCCGGGCTCATGGCTGCGCCGCGCTGCTGTTGCCCAGACGCGCTTCTTCAGGCAGGACGCTGTCCTGTGCCGGGCTGTCTTCTGTCCCGGTCTCGTCGGGCAGCGGCCATGGCGGTCCGATCAGGTCGCCGCTGTCGCCCAGCGATGTACCCGGATGGCTGCGCATGACCCGCAGGAACCGAAGGCGGACGAGATCGGCCGCGAGCCGCGCGCGGAGGCGCCCGTCCGTCGTGGCGATCACCTGTCCCACCAGCAGGCCGGGCGGAAACAGCCCGCCATCCCCCGAGGTGATGATGCGGTCGCCCGGGTTCACGTCCTCGCGCGCGTCGATGAAATCGAGGATCGGCGCCTGCGAATTGTCGCCCATCAGGAGCGCCTGTTGCCCCGAGGGCTGGATCGTCACCGGGATGCGGCTGTTGCTGTCGGTCAGAAGCAGCACCCGCGACGTCCTCTCGCCCACGCCCGAGACGCGGCCCACGACGCCCAGCCCGTCCATGGTGGCCCAGCCGTCGAGGATGCCGTCGCGGGCGCCCACGTTGATCAGGACCGAGCGCCGGAAGGGCGAGCCGCTATCGGCGAGCACAAGGCCGGTGACGAAGGTCAGTTCGGGGTCGAGCTGTACCCGGTTGAGGTCCAGAAGCCGCGCGTTTTCCTGTTCCAGCTGCAGGGCCGCCTCGCGCCAGGCGCGCATCTGCTGCAACTCGCGGCGAAGTTCCTGGTTCTGTTCGAACAGGCGCGCGTAGCTCTGGAAATCGTCGAAGATGCGCGCCACGCCCGTGACCGGGGCCATGGCCCATTCCATGTTCGGCACCACCCGATCGACGATCGCCGCACGCATGCGTTCCACGCGCGGGTTGTCGATCCGCCACAGCATGACCAGCGCGAGCAGGCAGATGACCGCGACCGCCACCAGCAATCGCCGGACGGGTCGCGCATAGGCGTCGTCGTAACTGTCCCGTGCCATGGCGCTCCAATGTCAGGGGCGGGTGCGCCCCGCGAACGGAGGATCAGCTTTCGTAGTCGATGGCGTGGCGCAGAAGGTTCTCGTATTCCAGCGCCTTGCCGGTGCCGAGCGCCACGCAATTCAGGCTCTCGTCCGCGACAGAGATGGCGAGCCCGGTCTGCTCGCGCAAGGCCAGGTCGAGTTCGCCCAGAAGCGCGCCGCCCCCGGTCAGCATGACACCCCGGTCGACGATGTCCGCTGCAAGATCGGGCGGCGTGGCCTCAAGCGCGCCCATCACCGCCTCGGTGATCTGCTGCACCGGTTCGGCCAGCGCCTCGGCGACCTGCGCCTGGCTGACTTCGGTTTCCTTCGGCACGCCGTTCAGGAGGTCGCGGCCCCGGATGCGCATGGACGCGCCGCGCCCGTCATCGGGCATGCGCGCCGTTCCGATCGAAGTCTTGATCCGCTCGGCCGTCGATTCCCCGATCAACAGGTTATGCTGACGCCTGAGGTAGGAGATGATCGCCTCGTCCATCCGGTCGCCGCCGACGCGGACCGAACGCGCATAAACGATATCCGCGAGGCTGAGCACGGCCACTTCGGTCGTCCCGCCGCCGATGTCCACGACCATCGACCCCGTGGGGTCGGTGATCGGCATGCCCGCCCCTATGGCCGCCGCGATGGGCTCGGCGATGAGGCCTGCCTTGCGCGCACCGGCCGAGAGCACGGACTGTCGAATGGCGCGCTTTTCCACGGGCGTGGCGCCGTGGGGCACGCAGACGATGATCTTGGGCTTGGTGAAGGTCGTGCGCTTGTGGACCTTGCGGATGAAGTGCTTGATCATCTCCTCGGCCACGTCGAAATCCGCGATGACGCCGTCGCGCATCGGCCGGATGGCCTGGATCGAGCCGGGCGTGCGGCCGAGCATCAGCTTGGCATCTTCGCCGAACGCGAGCGCCTTCTTCACGCCGTCCTTGACCTGATAGGCGACGACCGAGGGCTCGTTCAGGACAACGCCCTTGCCCCGGACGTAGACGAGCGTGTTCGCCGTCCCGAGGTCGATCGCCATGTCGGAGGAAAAGAGGTTGCCAAAGACCATGCGCGTCATGCCGCCCATTAAATGTAACGCGCCCGGGGATCGAGCGCGCGCGTGAATCCGGATGCTTATAGGCGTGCCATGCCTTGGGCGTAAAGGGGCAGCGCCCAGCGGGGTGGCGGGTCACCGCCGGTGCCTCGGGCGGCAAAGCTGGCTTCACCGCCCGGAGCTGCCGGCAACTTCGACGTGACGTTCAGCCGACGTCCTTGTAGCTGACCTCCCGCTGGTCCGAGCCGAGCTTTTCCTTGCGCACGATCATGCGGTTGAGCGCGTTCACGTATGCCTTCACGCTGGCCACCACGGTGTCGGTATCGGCCGACTGTCCCGTGGCGATGCGCCCGTCCTCCTCGATGCGCACGGTGACCGTGGCTTGCGCGTCCATGCCTTCGGTCACTGCGCTCACCTGATAGAGGTTGAGCACCGCCTCGTTGGGGTAAAGCGCCTTGACCGCGTTGAAGGCCGCGTCGACCGGCCCGTCACCCTGCGCGGTGGCCTGCTTGTCCTCGGCCCCGACGCGCAGCGTGATGTCGGCCGATTGCGGTGCCTCGGTCCCGCAGATCACGCGCAGGAACTTAAGCTCGAGGTGATCGTCCTGATCTGCGGCGGCGGCATCGGTGACCAGCGCGATCAGGTCGTCGTCGAAGACCTCCTTCTTGCGGTCGGCAAGCGACTTGAAGCGCACGAACAGGTCGTTGAGCTGGTTGTCGACCATGTCGAAGCCCAGGTCCTTGAGCTTCGCGCGCAGCGCCGCCCGCCCCGAATGCTTGCCCAGCGGCAGCGAGGTCCCCGCGAGGCCCACATCCTCGGGGCGCATGATCTCGAACGTGTCGGCGCTTTTGAGCATCCCGTCCTGGTGAATGCCGCTTTCATGGGCAAATGCGTTCTTACCCACGATCGCCTTGTTGGGCTGCACACCGAAGCCCGACACCGTCGCCACCCGGCGCGAGATGTGCATGATCTTGGTGGTGTCGACATTCGTGTCGAAGGGCATGATGTCGTGGCGCACACGCATGGCCATCACGACCTCTTCGAGCGCGGTGTTGCCGGCGCGTTCGCCCAGCCCGTTGATCGTGCACTCGATCTGCCGCGCGCCACCCGCCACGGCCGCCAGCGCGTTCGCCGTCGCCATGCCGAGGTCGTTGTGGCAATGGGTGGCGAAGACCACGTCCTCGCCGCCCTCGCATTCCGCGATCAGCCGGCGGATCAGGTCCGCGCTCTCGACCGGGGCGGTGTAGCCCACCGTGTCGGGGATGTTGATCGTTGTTGCACCCGCCCTGATCGCGATCTCGACCACCCGCCTGAGGTAGTCCCATTCGGTCCGCGTGGCGTCCATCGGCGACCACTGCACGTCGTCGCAGAGGTTGCGGGCATGGGTCACCGTCTCGTGGATGCGATCGGCCATCTCGTCCTGCGTCAGGTTCGGGATGGCCCGGTGCTGGGGCGAGGTGCCGATGAACGTGTGGATACGGGGCGATTTCGCGAAGCGCACCGCCTCCCAGCAGCGGTCGATATCCTTGATGTTCGCCCGCGCCAGACCGCAGATCGTGGCGCGCTTCGCCAGTTGCGCGATCTCGGAGACGGCGGCGAAATCCCCGTCCGACGCGATGGGAAAGCCCGCCTCGATGATGTCGACGCCCATCTCGTCGAGAAGTGCCGCGATCTCGAGCTTCTCGTCATGGCTCATGGTGGCGCCGGGGCTCTGCTCGCCGTCGCGCAGGGTCGTGTCGAAGATCAACACTCGGTTTTCGGTGGTCATGTCGGTCAGTCCTTAGCTGCTTGGTGGTGTGTCCTCGGCGCTGATCCTCCCCTGAGCGGTCGCGCCGAAGGGCACGCTCAGAGGCGGCTAAGGAGCAGAAGACCAGGCAGGACTGCCCGCGCGCGAAGCGGCGGCAGGATCGTGATATGGGCGTGCCTGATCATGGAACAGGAAAATACCGGACCCGCCGCGGAAGAAAAGCCCCAATCGGGTCAGTGCAACTGACCCGTCAGAGCGCAAGCTTGATGAAGGTCCAGAGCCCCATGCCCATCATGAACAGGTTCTCGGTCAGCGACACGAAGCCGAGCGGTACGTTCGAGTCGCCGCCGACGCAGGCGCATTTGAGTTCGCGCTTCTCGATGTAGACGGCCTTGAAGACGGAGACCGCGCCCACTGTCCCGATGAACAGCGCGACCGGAGCCGATAGCAATGGCAGCACGGCACCCGCCATCAGCACCCCCGCCAGCGCCTCGCCGAAGGGATAGACGCGGCCATAGGGCACCCAGCGCCGGGCGAGCAGGTCGTAGTTCAGGAACATCGTCGAGAAGCTCTCGACATCCTGCAGTTTCTGGATCGCGAGGATCGCCATGGACAGCGCCACGAAAAGCTCCACCGTGCGGATGCCGAGCACCTCGCCCGTCATCCCCCAGGCGATCGCAAGCGCAAGCCCGGCCGCGACACCAAAGATCGCGATGACGGGCTGATAGCTGGTCTCGTCCTCGCCCTTCACGTCGTCGCCGAGCCATTCGCGAAGGTCGTCGTAGCCGCCGATCCGCTCGTCCCCGATCCAGATCTGGGGCGTGGTCGGGACGCCGTGCTTCTCCATGAAGGCCTCGGTCTCCTCCCGCGTCTTCAGGCCGTGATCGTCAACCTCGTAGCCCTCGGCCTCCAGCCGGTGCTTGGCCTTGAGGCCGAAGGGGCAGAGGTGGTCCTCCATCATCATGCGGTAGAGCGTGGCGGTTTTCGCGGTGTCGCGGGGCATGGTCGGTCCTCCATGGGTTTTTCGGACAACGCGGCGCGGCCGCCCTTGGTTCAATTGCCGTCCTTGCCGGAGTGCGCGGCAAGGCGTAGCCTTGCGGCATGTCCGATGCAGGCCGCAGAACTGCGATCGTCACCGGGGGCGCCGGTGGCATCGGGCGCGTGCTGTGTGCCCGGCTCGCCGCGGAGGGCTGGCGCGCCATCGCGGTGGATCGCGACGCCGGGGCGCTCGCCGCGCTGCCCGACGGGGTCGAGTGGCAGGAGGCCGATATCTCCGACGAGGCTGCCGTTGCCGCCTGTTTCGATGCGATCCACCCCGACCGTCTCGACCTGCTGGTGAACAATGCCGGCATCGCGCACCCGGATGTCGGCCCACTCGAGCAGCTGAGCCTCGAAACCTTCCGCGCCTATATCGACAGCCATCTGACCGGCGCCTTCCTGATGACGCGCGCGGCGCTTCCCGCCTTGCGCGCCGCGCAGGGCGCCATCGTCAACATCTCCTCGACCCGCGCGATCATGTCCGAGCCGAATTCCGAACCCTACGCCGCCGCGAAAGGCGGTCTCGTCGCGCTGACCCATGCGCTCGCCATCAGCCACGGGCCCGATGTGCGCGCCAACGCGATCCTGCCGGGCTGGATCGTGACTGACAAGCATGGAGACCTGAGGCCGGAGGATCACGCCCAGCATCCCGCGGGTCGGGCTGGCACGCCCGAGGACGTGGCCGATGCCGTGCTCTACCTGGCCCGCGCCGGTTTCGTCACCGGACAGACGCTCGTGATCGACGGCGGCATGACGAAGAAGATGATCTACGTCGACTGAGGCTCAGACCAGCCCGAGTTCAGAGTCCGTAGCGATCCGGTCATATTTGTCGCGTGGCGGCATCGGCCGGTCGCGCCAATCCGGTTCGAACACGAAGGACGACCTCTCCCGCCCCGGCGGCAGGGCTCCGTTTCCAAGACCCACGGCATAGTCGTAGTAGAGCTTGACGATCTCGTCGTGGCTGACCTGCCGGGCGGCCGGGTGGGCCATGCAGGCATCGCGCCACCGGCGGAACCGGTCATAGGCCGGGTCATCGGGGAGGTCGAAGCCCTCGTAATATTTGAGGAACCAGAACCGCATGAACATCGGCGTGTAGACCAGATCGGCAAGCCCGAAGGCGTCGAACAGGAACGTGCCCTCGGGATTGTGATCGCGCAGGAAATCATCGAGCCATGCGTAGTGGCCGAGCAGCGTCTGGCGCTTTTCCCCCGCCTTCGCGCGGTCGCGATTCATGACCATCAGGTAGCCGGCCATGGCGAAATCGCCCGCCCGCTCGATCATCAGCCGTTCCACGCCCCGCTCGTAGGGATCGGTACGCGCGACCTGCGGGTCGGGGAACGCCTCCTCGACATAACGCAGGATCACGAGGCTTTCCTTCAGGACGCGACCCCCGCCGAGATCCATGATCGGCAGCGCCGTCGTCCCGCGCGACAGCTCGAGGATATGGGGATCGCGCGGCTTCGTGATGTCGACCACGCGGAACTCGACCGCATCTCCAAGGCCTTTGAGTTCGAGCAGGATCTCGACCCGCTGCGAGAACGGGCAGACGGGGATGTGATAGATGATCGGTTTGTTCATGGCGGGCTCCTCTCCCGGCCGGAGTCTGCAATGCGGGGTTCGGATTGACCAGTGCGCCCGCCGCCTTAGGTGGCCCACCCATGATAGATGCATTGGTAATCGGCGCCTCGGGCGGAATCGGCGACGCCATGGTTGCGGAAATGACCGCGCGCAGCGGGACTGTCACCGCGCTTTCGCGCACGCAGGACGGGCTCGACGTCACCGATCCGGCCTCGGTCGACCGTGTCCTCGGCGCGCTGGAGGGACCGTTTCAGACCATCTTCGTCTCCGTCGGAATCCTCGCGCCCGAGGGACACACGCCGGAAAAGCAGATCGCGGCACTCGACCCGGCGGCCATGGCGCGGGTCTTCGCGGTGAACACGGTGGGCGTCGCCCATGTCCTGTCGCACCTGCCGCGTCTGCTGCCGAAGACGGGCCGGTCGGTCACCGGTGTTCTGACCGCGCGGGTGGGATCAATCGGCGACAACGGCATCGGCGGGTGGTATTCCTACCGCGCCTCCAAGGCCGCGCTGAACCAGATCGTGCATGGGCTGAGCATCGAGATCGGGCGCACCCATCGCGATGCCATTCTCGCCGCTCTTCACCCCGGCACCGTGGCCACGCCCTTCACCGAGGGCTACGACCCCAAGCACGGCAAGGTGACGCCGGCCGAGGCGGCGGCGAACCTCTGTGACGTGATGGAGCGGCTGACCCAAGCGCAGTCTGGCGGGTTCTACGACTATGCGGGCCGCGAGATCCCGTGGTGAGCCGACCATGACGACGCGGCTTGTCCTGATCCTCGGCGATCAGCTGAGCGGGGATATCGCCGCCCTGCGCGAGGCGGATCGCGATCGTGACGTGGTGGTCATGGCCGAGGTGATGGACGAGGCAAGTTATGTCCCGCATCACCCCAAGAAGATCGCGTTTCTTTTCGCCGCCATGCGCAAATTCGCGGCGCGGCTGGTGGATGAGGGTTGGACGGTCCGGTACACGCGCCTCGACGATGCCGATAACGCGGGATCCATCCCGGGCGAGCTTCTGCGCGCGGCCGAGGCCACGGGCGCGACCGAGGCGCTGGCCACCGAACCGGGGGAGTTTCGCCTGATCGCCGCGCTGGAGGATTGCCCCCTCCCGGTGCACCAGTTCCCCGACGATCGGTTCCTGTGCTCCCATGCCGAGTTCGAGGCATGGGCCGAGGGGCGCAAGGAACTGCGGATGGAGTGGTTCTACCGCGAGATGCGGCGCAAGACGGGCCTCCTGATGGAGGGCGACAAGCCCGAGGGCGGCAAGTGGAACTACGACCACGACAACCGCAAACCCGCCCCCGGCGAGGTCGATTTCGGCGGGCCGATGCAGTTCACGCCCGACGAAACGGTCGAAGAGGTGCTGTCGCTGGTCGAGGCGCGCTTCGGCGACAGTTTCGGCACCCTGCGGCCCTTCTGGTTCGCCACCGACCAGGGGCAGGCGCGCCGCGCGCTGGCGCATTTCGTCAACGGCGCGCTGCCCAAATTCGGCGACTACCAGGACGCGATGCTGGATGGTCAGCGGTTCCTATACCACTCGGTCATCTCGATGTATCTCAACGCCGGGCTGCTGGGCTGGCGCGAGGTCTGCGATGCGGCGGCAGAGGCCTACGGGGCCGGTGCCGCGCCGCTCAACGCGGTGGAGGGGTTCATCCGCCAGATCATCGGCTGGCGCGAATACATGCGCGGCATCTATTTCCGCGAAGGGCCGGACTATGTGCGCCGCAACGCGCTGGGCCATGACCGGCCTCTGCCGGGCTTCTACTGGACCGCCGACACCAATATGCGCTGCGTCGCCCGCGCGGTGGAACAGACCCGCGAGGAGGCCTACGCCCACCACATCCAGCGGCTTATGGTGACGGGCAATTTCGCACTTCTGGCGGCCATCGACCCGCATGCCGTGCACGAATGGTATCTCGCCGTCTATGCCGATGCCTATGAATGGGTGGAGGCACCCAACGTCATCGGCATGAGCCAGTTCGCGGATGGCGGCATCGTGGGGTCCAAGCCCTACGTCTCCGGCGGCAACTACATCCGCAAGATGTCGGATTATTGCAACAAATGCGCCTATGATGTTGGTGAAAAGACCGGCGACGACGCCTGCCCGTTCAACTACCTCTACTGGGCCTTCCTGCACCGGCACCGTGAGCGCTTTGGCAATAACCCCCGCATGGCGCAGATGTATCGGACCTGGTCGCGGATGTCCGACGACAAGCGGCAGGCGACGCTGGAGAGTGCCGAAGCCTTCCTCGGAAAGCTCGACCGGGGCCTGCGCGTCTGATCGCGCTTGATCGGCGGGCGTACGCTCGCCATCTGCCACGAAGCGACGCCGCGTGTTTTGCCGCGCATGCTACCGGAGAGCTGCCGATGATTGCCGTTCATTCCATGGGCGACGCCTTTTCAGGCGTGGATTGCGTCCGGCTTCTGGAGACGGTTCGCGATGCCGTGCCGCGCGATGCGGGCCTCGTCCGGCAGGGCCGCGACCACAACCTGCGCCGGGCCGATCTGGTCTGGCTCGATGACGTGGCGGACACGGAATGGGTCATGGAGCGGATGATCGACCTCGTTCGCACAGCCAACAGGGAGGTTTTCGGCTTCGACGTCACGGAGTTCGCCGAGAGCCCCCAGGTTGCGCGCTACGGTGCCGAGCGCGGAGGGCATTTCGGCTGGCATTCCGACATCGGCGAGGGCCGACTGGCAGAACGGCGCAAGCTGACCATCGTGGTCCAGCTTTCGGAGCCGGAGGCATATGAGGGCGGCGATCTCGACCTCATGCCGGGCGCCGGCATCGTCACCGCCGACAGGGGGCAGGGGGCGGCGACGCTCTTCCCGTCCTTCGTGCTTCACCGCGTGACGCCGGTCACGCGGGGCGATCGGCATTCGCTGACCGTCTGGTGCCATGGCACCCCGTTTCGCTGAACCCGTCCCGCAGAAGCTGTGAGCCGGCGCACAGATGCGTTGCGGCACTGCGGAATTGAGACCATCGGCCCGTGTGCGCAGTTGGTGCAGTGCAAATGCAACCGCAAACAGGGAGAGCCCCATGTCCAACGTGAAACTCGCCGTCATCTTTTATTCCACCTATGGCACCAACCATCGCATGGCCGAAATTGCCGCCGAGGCCGCGCGTGAAGCCGGGGCCGAGGTCCGCCTCCTCCGCGTGCCCGAGACTGCCCCCAAAGAGGTCATCGAGGGTCAGGACGCCTGGAAGGCGCAGGCCGAGAAGACGGCGCATATCCCCGAGGTGACCCATGACGACATGGAATGGGCCGACGGCTACCTGATGTCCGCCCCGACCCGTTACGGCGTGGTGTCGAGCCAGCTGCGGGCCTTCATCGACACGCTGGGCGGGCTGTGGTTCGAGGGCAAGCTGGCGAACAAGACGGTCAGCGCCATGACCTCCGCCCAGAACGTGCATGGCGGTCAGGAGACGACGTTGATTTCGCTCTACACCACGGCGATGCATTGGGGCGCGATCATCACCGCGCCGGGATATACCGATCCGGTCCTCTTCGAAGCCGGCGGCAACCCCTATGGCGTCTCCACGCAGGCCGGCGAGGTCGGCGACAAGACCGAGGCCGCCATCCGCCACCAGGCGCGGCGGCAAGTTGAACTGACCGCCAAGCTCGTTGCCTGACTGGCGCGATCGTGCCGGTCTGCGCAGTGGGAGAAGCCCCACCGTGCAGGCCGCTGCCCGACGCGCGCCGCGTTGCTCGGGCGGGTCATGCGGCGAGACGCGCCGGTCACTCCCACCACGGGTCGATCTGGGCGATGTCGTCGTCGCTCCAGCCGAAGTGGTGGGCCAGTTCGTGGACCAGCACATGGGTGACCAGTTCGCCAAGGCTGACGTTGCCGCGGTCGGACCATTCGTCGAGGATCGGTCGCCGGAAAAGCCAGATCGTGTCGGGCTGACCCGGCTGATCGGAAACAGACTTCTCGGTCAGGGGGGTCCCGTCATAAAGCCCGGTGATCTCGAACGGGTCGTCCACGCCCATGTCCATGAGGATACGGCGCGGCGCGAAATCCTCGATCCGGATCACCAGCTCGCGCGCGGCCGACTGGTAGGGCTGCGGAAGGAGCAGAAGCGCGGCGTCTGCCAGTGCCTCGATCTCGCCCAAGCCCGGGGCCGTCCAGTCCGTGCAGTCCATGCGCCGCTCCATGCCCCCTTATGGACTTTGGCCGGCGACTGTGAAAGAGCACGCGTCGCATCGCCCGGAGAATACCGATGACCGTTACCCGTTTCGCGCCTTCGCCGACCGGCTATCTGCATGTCGGAAACCTGCGCACGGCCCTGTTCAACTTCCTCATCGCGCGCAAGGCGGGGGGCACTTTCGTGCTGCGCCTCGACGACACCGATCCCGAGCGGTCGAAGCCCGAATATGCCGACGCGATCCAGGAGGACCTGCAATGGCTCGGCATCACATGGGACCGGCTGGAGCGTCAGTCGGAGCGGCTCGGCCGCTATGCCGAGGCCGCCGACGAGCTGCGCGAAAGGGGCCGGTTCTACGAGGCGTTCGAGACGCCGACAGAACTGGACCTCAAGCGCAAGAAGCAACTGAACATGGGATTGCCGCCGGTCTATGACCGCGCCGCGCTGGACCTGTCGGAGGCCGAACGCGAGAAGCTGCGTGCCGAGCGTGGCCCCGGCGTCTGGCGCTTCAAGCTGAAGCGTGAACGGATCGAGTGGCAGGACGGGATCCTCGGCGATCTTTCCATCGATGCGGCCAGCGTGTCCGACCCGGTGCTGATCCGCGCGGACGGGCAGGTGCTCTATACGCTTGCCTCCGTCGTGGACGACATGGACATGGGGATCACGCATGTGGTGCGCGGCTCGGACCACGTGACCAACACCGCGACGCAGATCCAGATCATCGAGGCGCTGGGCGGCACCCCGCCCGCCTTCGCACATCACTCGCTTCTGACGGGCCCGCAGGGCGAGGCGCTGTCCAAGCGTCTGGGGACGTTATCCTTGCGTGATCTGCGCGCGGCGGGGGTGGAACCCATGGCGCTGCTGAGCCTGATGGCGCGCCTCGGTTCCTCGCAGCCGGTGGTTCTGGCGCGGTCGCTCGACGAATTGGCCGAAGGGTTCGACCTGTCCCACTTCGGCGCGGCGCCGACGAAATTCGACGAGGCCGATCTCTGGCCGCTGACCGCCAATGTGCTGCAGGACATGGACGTGTCGGAAATGGCCGGCGAGATGGCCGCGCTCGGCGTGCCCGAGGCGTTGGTGAGCGACGTGTGGCAGGTCGCGCGCGCGAACATGTCCCGGCGGACCGAGCTGGCCGGCTGGTGGCATCTTTTCCGCGATGGCGCCGAGCCTCTGGTCGACCCCGAAGACCGGGAGTTCGTCGAACAGGCCTTTGCCCTCCTGCCAGAGCCGCCTTACGGGCCCGACACATGGGGCGCGTGGACCAACGCGGTGAAGGAGGCCACCGGCCGCAAGGGCAAGGCGCTGTTCATGCCGCTCCGCAAGGCCGTGACCGGGCGCGAACGCGGGCCCGAGATGGCCGATGTCATGCGGCTGTTGCAGAGGAAACCGACGCTCTGAGGGCCCGTTTCCGCCGGGATCAAAGGCTGGTGATCCGACGCACGCCGCGCACACGCAATTCGTCATCGACAAAGCTGCGTTCGTCGCCGGTAAGCCGTGTGACGCGGGAATAGACCGGCTCGGCCCGATCATCGAGGACGGGCGCCTCCCATCCCGCCGTCGTCTCGAAGAAGCGCCGCGCGCCCTCTTCGCCGAATTCGCTCAGGTAGCCCTGGATCACCGTGTCGAGATAGCTCAGCAGGATCGGATGCTCGTCGGTCCCGTCGCTGTCGTGTTCGGGCCGCGTCCGGTAGATGTGCACGTCGAGGCACCGCTCCGGCCCGTGGTCGTGGTCGATCTCGATCACGGCGTGCCGGTCATAGGCGTATTCGCGTTTGTCCAGCGCTGCCCAGTCCGCGCCGGGGACGGCGGCGATCAGGCCTTCGATCTGCGTTCCCGGCGATTCCACGGCGGTCAGGAACGCCAGCTTGCGCAGCCGCGTACGCTTCCACGTCCGCGCCCAGCCGCGCACCCTTGCGCGCGCCGCCTGCGGAAAGGCGTGCGTGCCCCGGTTCACGAGGCTGCCATAGCCGAAGAAGAAGGGGTCGGTCCCGGACATCGCGCCAATGGATGACGAAAGCGCGCGGGCATCGCAAGCCTCTTGCAGGCCGGCCGCGCTTTGATATCTTGCACTTGCCCGCATGGGGGAGACGCTGACCGGACCCGCAAGGACCGGCCAGGGCCGAAGGAGCAACCGCCCCGGTAAACTCTCAGGCAAACGGACCTCTTCGGGCGACGGACTCTGGAGAGAGATGCGCATCGACGCATCCGCCGAAGGGATAACGATCTCAGGCGAAAGGACAGAGGGGGCATCTTGCGGCGCCGTTTCGGCGCTCTCACGATGCCGGGTCACGTCTTGGATGACGGCCCCGGAAGACGGGGTGACATGGACGAGACCGACGTGCTCAAACACCTGCCGCTGCGCGCACTCCACGAGGAACTCGGGGGCAGTTTCGTGCCGTTCGCGGGCTGGGAGATGCCCGTCCGCTATGGCCCCAGCGTGATGGCAGAGCACCTGTGGTGCCGGGAGAAGGCGGGTCTTTTCGACGTGTCGCACATGGGGCAGGTGATGCTGCCGGCTGACGCGGGCGAGGCGCTTGAGGCGCTTGTGCCGATGGACGTGATCGGCCTGCAGGAGGGGCGGCAGCGCTACGCGTTCTTCACCAATGCAGAGGGCGGGCTGCTCGATGACCTGATGATCGCACGCCACGCCGAGGGGCTGCACCTTGTCGTCAACGCGGCCTGTGCGGCGGCCGACACCGCCCATCTCGAAAGCCATGTGCCCGGTTTGGCGGTTCTGTCGGACCGTGCGCTTCTGGCGCTGCAGGGGCCCATGGCGGCGACGGTTCTGGAGGGTCTCGTCCCCGGCGTCTCTGCGATGCGTTTCATGGACGTGGCTCGGCTGCGCTGGGGTGGCGTCGATCTGTGGATTTCACGGTCGGGCTATACCGGCGAGGACGGGTTCGAGATTTCGCTGCCGGTCGAGGGGGGGGAGGGTTTCGCCCGGGCGCTCCTGCGGGACGAACATGTGGCGCCGATCGGGCTGGGTGCGCGGGATACGCTTCGGCTGGAGGCCGGGCTGCCTCTGTACGGGCAGGACCTCGGGCCGGAGATCACGCCGGCGGAGGCGGGTCTGACCTGGGCGATCCAGAAGGTCCGCCGCCCGGGGGGCGCGCGTGCGGGTGGCTACCCCGGCGCGGACATCATCGCCGCGCAGATCGAGGGCGGTGCGCCACGCAAGCGTATCGGCCTGCTGCCGGAAGGGCGCGCGCCGATGCGCGCGGGCACCGAGATTTTCGCCGACGAAAACGGCGGGGAACCGGTCGGCGCCGTCACGTCAGGCGGGTTCGCCCCGAGCCTCGGCGCGCCCATCGCGCTTGCGCTCGTGGAGGCGGGCATTGCCGATGACGCCGCGCTCTGGGGCGAGGTGCGGGGACGACGCCTGCCTGTCGCCTCGACGCGCCCGCCCTTCGTCGCGCATCGTTACCATCGCTGAACAGGACACCAGAACCGAGAGGGTCAGATGAAGTTCACGGAAGATCATGAATGGCTCAACCCCGATGTCGAGGACGGTGACGTGATCGTCGTCGGCATTACCGAATACGCCGCGACGCAACTGGGCGACGTGGTATTCGTCGAACTGCCCGAGGTGGAGACGCGGGTCGCCAAGGGTGACGAGATCGTCGTCATCGAAAGCGTGAAGGCAGCCTCCGATATCGTCGCCCCCATCGACGGTGAGATCGTCGCGGTCAACGACGCGCTTACCGACAACCCCGGCCTGGTCAACGAGGATCCGCTGGGCGCGGGCTGGTTCTTCAAGATCAAGGTGGAGGATGAGGGCGCACTCGACGATTTCATGACCGAGGACGAGTACAAGGATCACACCGGCGACTAGGGGGCTCTGCCCCCGACGCGCGGTCCGCGCGTCTCCCCCGGAGTTTTCCTGCCAGGATGAAGGTGCGGGTTGCGCGCCAGAAAGGAAGCCAAGTTGCCCTGGACCACGACGGATTACGACCCGACCGACTTCGCCAATCGCCGTCACATCGGCCCCTCGCCAGCCGAGATGGAGGAGATGTTGCGCGCCGTGGCGGCCGACAGTCTCGACGCGCTGATCGAGCAGACCGTGCCGGCCTCGATCCGGCAGGAGCGCGGGCTTGACTGGGCACCCATGTCCGAGGCGGAGCTTCTGGCGCACATGCGCGGGATCGCGGCGAAGAACCGGCCGATGGTGCAGATGATCGGGCAGGGCTATTACGGCACGCATACGCCGCCCGCGATCCAGCGCAACGTGCTGGAGAACCCGGCCTGGTATACCGCCTATACGCCCTACCAGCCGGAGATCGCGCAAGGACGGCTCGAGGCGCTTCTGAACTTCCAGACGATGGTGGCCGATCTGACCGGGCTGCCGGTGGCCAATGCCTCGCTTCTGGACGAGGCGACGGCCTGCGCCGAGGCGATGGTGATGGCCGAGCGCGTGGCGAAGTCCAAGGCGCGCGGCTTTTTCGTAGACGAAGCCTGCCATCCGCAGAACATCGCCGTCATGCGCACGCGGGCCGAACCGCTGGGCATCGAGATCATCGTGGGCAACCCCGAGGATCTGGACCCCAGGGCCGTGTTCGGCGCGATCTTCCAGTATCCGGGCACCTATGGGCATCTGCGCGATGTGTCCGACGAGATCGCGGCGCTTCATGCCGAGAAGGCGGTGGCGATCCTCGCCACTGATCTTCTGGCGCTGACGCTGATCCGGGAGCCGGGGGCGATGGATGCCGATATCGCCGTGGGGTCGGCGCAGCGTTTTGGCGTGCCGCTGGGCTATGGCGGGCCGCATGCCGCCTTCATTTCCTGTCGCGACGCGATGAAGCGTGCCTTGCCCGGTCGGATCGTCGGCGTTTCGGTCGATAGCCTCGGGCAGAAGGCCTACCGGCTTTCGCTGCAGACGCGGGAGCAGCATATCCGCCGCGAAAAGGCGACCTCCAACGTTTGCACGGCGCAGGCGCTTCTGGCCGTCATCGCCAGTTTCTATGCCGTGTTCCATGGGCCGCTGGGCCTGCGCGCGATCGCCGAGCGGGTGCACAGCAAGGCCGCGCGGCTGGGGGCGGCGCTTCAGGCCGGCGGGTTCGAGCCCGAGGCGCAGGCCTATTTCGACACCGTGACGGTGCCCGTGGGCGAGCGTCAGTCGCGGATCATGGCGGCGGCGGTGGCGCGCGGCATCAACCTGCGCGACGTAGGCGCCGACCGGATCGGCATCTCCGTGGACGAGACCACCACCGAGGCCGATCTGGAGGCCGTGTGCCGCGCCTTCGGGATCCTCAAGCCGCCGGCGCAGGTCCTGCCGGCGATCCCCGACGCGCTTGTCCGGACATCGGAGTACCTGACGCATCCGATCTTCCACATGAACCGCGCCGAAAGCGAGATGATGCGCTACATGCGCCGCCTCTCGGACCGTGATCTTGCGCTGGACCGTGCGATGATTCCGCTGGGGTCCTGCACCATGAAGCTCAACGCCTCGGTCGAGATGATGCCGATCACCTGGCCGGAGTTCAACGCGATCCACCCCTTCGCGCCCGCCGACCAGGCCGAGGGTTACGCCGCGATGATCGAGGATCTTTCCGCGCGGCTCTGCGAGATCACGGGCTATGACGCGATGTCGATGCAGCCCAATTCCGGCGCACAAGGCGAGTATGCCGGCCTTCTGACCATCGCCGCCTATCACCAGGCGCGCGGGCAAGGCGAGCGCGATATCTGCCTGATCCCGGTCTCGGCCCATGGCACCAACCCCGCCTCGGCGCATATGGCGGGAATGGAGGTGGTGGTGGTGGCCGTGGCCGAGAACGGCGACATCGATATTTCCGATTTCGCGGCCAAGGCCGAGGCGGCGGGCGAGAGGCTGGCGGCCGCGATGATCACCTATCCCTCGACCCATGGCGTGTTCGAGGAAACCGTGCGCGAGGTCTGCCGCATCACGCATGAGCACGGGGGACAGGTCTATCTCGACGGGGCGAACCTGAACGCGATGGTGGGGGTCTCGCGGCCCGGTGACCTTGGTGCCGACGTGAGCCACCTGAACCTGCACAAGACCTTCTGCATCCCCCACGGCGGCGGCGGCCCCGGGATGGGACCCATCGGGGTCAAGGCGCATCTGGCGTCGCATCTTCCGGGCCATCCAGAGATGGGCGGGCGCAACGGGCCGGTCTCGGGCGCGCCTTTCGGTTCGGCCTCGATCCTGCCGATCTCCTACGCCTATATCCGCCTGATGGGCGGCGAGGGTCTGACGCAGGCGACCAAGGTCGCGATCCTGAACGCCAACTACCTCGCCGCGCGTCTGGAAGGGGCGTTCGGGGTGCTGTTCACGGGGTCGAACGGGCGCGTGGCTCATGAGTGCATCATCGACACGCGACCCTTCGCGGAGGCGGGCGTGACCGTTGACGACATCGCCAAGCGGCTGATGGATCATGGCTTTCACGCGCCGACCATGAGCTGGCCGGTGGCCGGGACGCTGATGATCGAACCCACCGAGAGTGAACCCAAGGCCGAGCTCGACCGCTTCGTGACGGCGATGCTGGCGATCCGGGCGGAGATCGCCGAGGTGGAGGAGGGGCGGACCGCAGTGGAGGACAGCCCGTTGCGCCATGCGCCGCACACGATGGAGGACCTCGTGCGCGACTGGGACCGCAGCTACAGCCGCGAGCAGGGATGTTTCCCGCCCGGTGCGTTCCGGGTCGACAAGTACTGGCCGCCGGTCAACCGCGTGGACAATGCCTATGGCGACAGGAACCTCGTCTGCACCTGTCCGCCGCTGGAGGCCTATCTCGACGCGGCGCAATAGCGGCCGTCAGCGTGACCGCCCGAACCGTGCGTAAAGCCCGTCGAGGGACAGGGCGTCGGGCACCGGCCCGTGCTCTTCGGGGACAAACCCCGGATCGACGGGCAGGCAGCCGCGCCCGCAGACCTGCCGCAGCGCGCCCGTGCCACCGTCGACGAACCAAAGGCGGCCGCCGGGGGTCGAGACCCAGCCGTTGACGCCCATGGACATGTCGCCCTCGACATCCTGGATGGAGGGGACTTCGCCATCGTAGCCCTCGGCCCAAGCGGCATGGGTGTGCCAGGAGGCCACCGCGGTGAGGCCCGGCTGCAGCGGGAGCGACGCGCAGCTTGCCGCCCCGCCCCAGGAGACCTTGGTCGAGGAAAACCCGCCGTCCGCGTCCCGCAGGACGAAGCCGCAGACCTCGCGGTCGAAACGGACGGACAGCTGGTTCATTCCCCGCAGGAGGGCCATGACGAAGGCCGTTTCCTCGGCGCTCTGCGCCGTGGCGGGCGCGGTGAAGGTCAGGCTGGCGGCGATGGCGAAGGCGGTCAGCGTTTTCATTGAGCGATCCCGGTCCTTGGCTGTCGAAGCGCGCCACCGGTGCGATGGCGCCTGGCGCGATCCTAGCTGCAAGGCGCCGGAACGCCAACGCGGTCCACACCGGCGGGGTTATGCCGTGAAGCCGCGCATTTTTCCTATCGCTGGACCTTGGTTGCGTACCACCTATGTCTTGATCACGGGCGCGGTCGGGATCGCGCGGAACGAGAAGAAGGAGGCGCCGCTCATGTCGCGCATGGAAAGTATCGACACCGGAACTGTCGTTGGGGACGACTTCGAAGAGGACGCGGACATCGCGCTGTGGAACCGCATGGGCCGTGCCGCGATGTTCTTCTGCATCTGGAGCGCGATGGCGATCCCCGTGCTTCTCGTGATCGCTGTCCGCTGACGGGGCGCGTCTACCGCATCACCGTCCGAGCGCTGCGACACCGGTCCTGAAATGGGCTGCGTGTCGCGGCTTTCATCTGGGGCGTCATGTGCCGCATACAAGAAAGCGCCCCTCGGGGCGCTTTTCGATTTCGGGCCGAGCCCCTTGCCGTATCTGTGGTGGCGTCTTCGTCGCGGTGCCCGCGCTCAGCCGCGATTCGCGGGTTTCACCTTCATCGGCACCGCATGGGCATCGGCCTTGTCCGAGGTGCCGGTTCCGTTCGCGAGGTACCCGACAAGAGCCGAGAGAAACCCGGCTGCGATGACGGCCCATCCCGTGAGAATGTAGATCAGGAAGGCATTGCCAAAGGACACGATGCCCAGAAGCCATGCGCAAATGGCAATGGGCAGCGCGATCACACCTGCAAGCAAGACCAAACCTATCGCCACACGCGCCTCCAACGGTTCACCCCTGGTTGTCTACGGACCTAAGGTTAAATTGTGGTATATTTGGGGCGAAGAAAACCTGTTGTTTCCATTTGGTGAACAATGGCGGATTCTTGCCAAAACACAAGGGTTTGCTGGACGGCGAAGTCCGGCATCCCTGAGGCGTTGCGGAATTGACGCGCGGATGCGGCACAATACCTGCACGCCAGGACAGGGAAACGGACGCGGAATGTTCCCTGATGGTCAGCCAATGCAATGGCAATCGGGACCGGAATGGATTTCGGGGCGAAGTCTCGATTTACCTTGTGTCCGTCGCCGAAGAAGGGCGCCCGAAGAGTATCTTCATGAACGGCGTCCCGGACACGCCCCGGTCCGACGACACGAAAAAAGGGCGCGGCCCCTTGGGGCGCGCCCTTTCCGGATGAGATGTCCTGCCGTTACTGCGGCTGGATGTTCACCGCGCTCTCGCGGCCGTCGCGGCCGGCCTCGAGGTCATAGTCGACCTTCTGGTTGTCGGCGAGGCCGGTGAGGCCCGAGCGCTCGACGGCCGAGATGTGGACGAACACGTCCTTGCCGCCGCCATCGGGTGCGATGAAGCCGTAGCCTTTGGTGGCGTTGAACCATTTCACGGTGCCAGTGGCCATATCCGTGGTCTCCTGTCTTGGGTCCGCCCGCGGAAGTGCGGCGGGGTGGCGTCAGCGTGTGGCAAATCGAGGCTGACTTCCGGGTAGAGGAGACAGGGTATCGAGTGCGGTAACGGTCGCAGTGTGGGATATGGGGGAAAACGGGATTCGGTGCAAGGGGGGAGCGGCGGGCGCCTCAAATGGTAAGGGCGGCCGAAGCCGCCCTTTGATCAAAGGAATAATCCGATGGTCGTGAGGATAAGTGAAATTGTGCCGACGACGTCGGCGTATCTCACGCGCCCCTCAATTTTGATCTGGAACCGCATAGCCAAAGCCCTTGCGATGCCCGACCGGTCGAGCGATGACATTCGCTCAGTACTTGTATACCGCCCTTATAACGGCGGTTCGGCCTCCCCTGATGTACACTCGGGGCAGCCTCGCGACGGTTTTCCGAGGAGCTTCCCGCTGCTCAGGCCGCCTTAGCTAGTCCGGGCTAGGGACTCACACAGCGCCGCTAAGCGCTTGCGACATCCGGGCAGGGTTCACGGTATCCACTGAGGGGTCGCTTTCCTTCCACGCGGGGGTTTGAGCCCCTCCGTCACCGCCACAACATTTAGTGGGGTGCCGCCCATGCGTCAATAGATGCGCTCTGCGTTGCCGCGTGACTTTCTGCTGTGGAAAGCCGACGCGCAATGGTGTGGCGAGATCGTCGAGGACGATTTCGGTGAGGCAGCGTAGGGTGGGACTTGTCCCGCCATGCCAGGCGAGGCGGGACAAGTCCCACCCTACGCAAATTGCGTGGATCGCCCCTTCTACCTCACGAACTTCTTGTACTTCACCCGCTTCGGCTCAAGCGCATCCGGCCCCAGACGCCGCTTCTTGTCTTCTTCGTAATCCTCGAAATTGCCCTCGAACCATTCCACATGGGCCTCGCCCTCGAAGGCGAGGATGTGGGTGCAGAGACGGTCGAGGAAGAACCGGTCGTGGGAGATGATCACCGCGCAACCCGCGAAATCCTCGAGCGCGTCTTCCAATGCCCTGAGCGTCTCCACGTCCAGGTCGTTCGTCGGCTCGTCGAGCAGGAGCACGTTGCCCCCCGATTTCAGGAGCTTGGCCATGTGGACGCGGTTGCGTTCACCGCCTGACAGCAGCCCCACCTTCTTCTGCTGATCGCCGCCCTTGAAGTTGAAGGCCCCGCAATAGGCGCGGGAGTTCATCGAGGCGTCGCCCAGTTCGATGATCTCCGCCCCGCCCGAGATCTCCTCCCAGACGGTCTTGTCCGGATCGAGCGCGTCGCGGGACTGGTCGACATAGGAGAGTTTCACCGTGTCGCCATATTCGAGCGCACCCGCGTCGGGCTGTTCCTGCCCTGTGAGCATCCGGAAGAGCGTGGACTTTCCCGCGCCGTTGGGCCCGATCACGCCGACGATCCCGCCGGGCGGCAGCGAGAAGGACAGGTCCTCGATCAGAAGCCGGTCGCCGTAGCCCTTCTTCAGGCCCTCGACCTCGATCACCTTCTGGCCGAGGCGGGGGCCATTGGGGATGATGATCTGCGCCTTGCCGACCTTCTCGCGCTCGGACTGGCCGGCCAGTTCCTCGTAGGCGTTGATCCGGGCCTTCTGCTTGGCCTGCCGGGCCTTGGCGCCGGCGCGGATCCATTCAAGCTCGCGCTGGAGCGTCTTCTGCTTGGACTTGTCCTCGCGCGCTTCCTGTTCCAGACGCTTGGCCTTCTGCTCCAGCCACGCGGAATAATTGCCCTCGTAGGGAATGCCCCGGCCACGGTCCAGTTCGAGGATCCAGCCGGTGATGTCGTCGAGGAAGTAGCGGTCGTGGGTGACGATCAGGCAGGTGCCCTTGTAGTCGATCAGATGTTGCTGAAGCCACGCGATCGTCTCGGCGTCGAGGTGGTTGGTGGGCTCGTCCAGCAGCAGCATGTCGGGCGCTTCCAGCAAAAGCTTGCACAGTGCCACGCGCCGCCGTTCGCCGCCCGAGAGGTTTTCCGGCATCGCCTCGTCCGGCGGGCAGCGCAGCGCCTCCATGGCCACGTCGATCTGGCTGTCGAGATCCCACAGGTTCTCGCTGTCGATTTCGTCCTGCAGGCGCGCCATCTCGTCGGCGGTCTCGTCCGAGTAGTTCATGGCCAGCTCGTTGAACCGGTCCAGCTTGGCCTTCTTTTCGGCCACGCCCTGCATGACGTTGGCGCGTACGTTGACGGCCTCGTCAAGCTGCGGCTCCTGCGGCAGGTAGCCGACCTTTGCGCCTTCCGCGGCCCAGGCCTCGCCATTGAAATCCGTGTCCCAGCCCGCGATGATCCGCAAAAGCGTCGACTTGCCCGCGCCGTTCACGCCGACCACGCCGATCTTCACGCCGGGCAGAAAGCTCAGACGGATGTTTTCGAAACATTTCTTGCCGCCGGGATAGGTCTTGGAGACGCCATCCATGTGGTAAACGAACTGGTAGCTGGCCATTGGACTCTCCGCACAGGTTCGACCCCGGGTGTAAGGCGGCGCGGGCCGAGGTTCAACGGGGCGTGGACGATGGCGGGGCGGAGCGCGCTTGGCCCTGCGGCCCGTCCGTTGCCGCCCGGGATTTGCTTTGCCTTCCCGCACCTTGTCCTGCTACGGCTCACCGGCGCGACGACACGGAGGGCGCGGAGCGTGCAACGCAGCGATTGGCCCATGGCACGGGCCGGGATGACCGTGGGCCTTTTCGGCGGCTCCTTCGACCCGCCGCATGCCGGGCATGTGCATGTCAGCCGCGAGGCGCTGAAGCGTCTGGGGCTCGACCGGGTCTGGTGGCTGGTGAGCCCGGGCAACCCGCTGAAGGAGCGCGGCCCCGCGCCGCTGGAACGGCGCATGGCGGCCGCAAAGGCTGTGGTGACGCACCCCCGGATCATCGTCACGGATATCGAGGCGCGCCTCGGCACCCGCTTCACCGCCGAGACCGTCGAGGCGCTGATCGCGTGCTATCCGGGCGTGCGTTTCGTCTGGCTCATGGGGTCGGACAACCTCGCGCAGTTCGACCGCTGGCAGCGCTGGCAGGACATCATGCGCATGGTGCCGGTCTGCGTTCTCGCACGGCCGGGCCACCGGATCGGGGCCCGCACCGCGCGGGCCGCGCAGGTGTTTCACACCGCGCGCAGGCCGGCCTGCGCCGCCCGCACGCTGATTGGCGCCTCTCCGCCCGCTTGGGTGTTTCTGAACGTTCCCATGGTCGAGGCCTCCTCGACCGCGATCCGGGCGCGTGGCGAGTGGTAGATGCGTGATCCCCGCAACAGTTGGCCTGCGGCATACCGGGGGTTGAGACGACGGCAGGCGTCTGCATAGTGTCCTCGAATCTTTCGGGTTTGTTGAAATGGTTTCCAGACGGCAGTTTCTGATCGGCGCGCAATCGGCCTTGCTGTCGGGGGGTGCCGGCACGGCCCTTGCCGTCGCGCCGGAGACCTCGCTTTTCCCGCTGCCGCGCTCCGACGACCTGATCCGCCGTGCCGCACGCCCGCTGGCCGAACTCATCGCCCAGTCGGGGCTGCCCGGGCGGGTCGGCTGCGCCGTGGCCGATGCAGAAACCGGTGAGATGCTGGAGGTCTTCAACGCGCTTTACCCGCTGCCGCCGGCGAGCGTCGCCAAGGCGGTCACGACGGCCTACGGGCTCGACAGGCTGGGACCGGGATACCGGTTTCCGACGCGGCTCGTGACCGATGGCACCATCACCGACGGCCGCCTCGAGGGGGATCTGTGGCTTGTGGGCGGTGGCGATCCGGTACTCGATACGGATGCGCTGGACGCCATTGCGCGAGACCTTGTCGACAGCGGCATCCGTCAGGTCACCGGCGCGTTTCGCATCGCTACGGATGCGCTTCCTGCGATCGACCAGATCGACCCCGGGCAGTTGCCGCATGTGGGCTACAACCCCTCGATCTCCGCCCTGAATCTGAATTTCAACCGTGTGTTCTTCGAGTGGGAACGGTCTGGCGAGGACTACACGGTGCGCATGGATGCGCGATCCGACAATCATTCGCCGACGGTCACCGTCTCGCGCATGACGGTCGAGCCGCGTGACTACCCGGTCTACACCTTCGACCGATCAGAAATCCGCGACGAATGGACCGTCGCGCGCAGCGCGCTTGGCAATGGCGGGGGGCGCTGGCTGCCCGTGCGCCGCCCGCCTGCCTATCTTGCCGAGGTGTTCCAGATGCTCGCCCGGGACCGGGGCATCGCGCTTGGCACGCCCGTCATTTCCGAAAGCGCGCCGCCGGATGCGCGGGTGATCGTCGAATACGCCAGCCCGCCGCTGGAGGACATTCTGCGCGGCATGATGCGCTGGTCGACAAACCTCACGGCCGAGGTCGTGGGACTTGCGGCCACGCAGGCCGGCGGGGTGCGGCCGATGACGCTTGCCGAAAGCGGCACCGAGATGACGACTTGGATGCGTGACCGGCTGGGCGCACGGCAGGCGCAGTTCGTGGACCATTCGGGGCTGGGCGTGGCCAGCAGGCTGAGGCCGCATGACATGACCCGCGCGCTTGTCGCGGCGGGGCCGAACGGCATGCTGCGCGGGCTCATGCGCGATATCCCGGTGCTGGACGATGCCGGCAACCGGATGCCGGACTCGCCGCTGGAGGTGGTGGCCAAGACCGGCACGCTCAATTTCGTGTCAACGCTGGCGGGCTATGTACGGACACCGAGCGGCCGCAGCCTCGCGTTCTCGGTCTTCTGCGCCGATCTCGAGCGCCGCGACCGCCTGACGCGCGACCAGATGGAACGCCCGCCGGGCGGGCGCACCTATAACGGGCGCGCCAAGCGGTTGCAGCAGGCGCTGGTGCGGCGCTGGGGCAGGCTTTTCGGCTAGAGCGTCATGTGCCGCGCGCGCGCCCCGCGTTCGATGGCGGCGGCGTGCAGCCGGTCGATGTTGAGCGCGTGGCGCAACTCCTCGAGAAAGCGCAATTCCGGCTGTCGCAGCAGCCCGTCGGCGGCGGCCACGTCGCAGGCGATGGCATAGGCGGTTTCCCACAGCCGTTCCGGCAGGGCCTCGTGCACGAGACCGAAGAGCGCGTCGAGCCCGTCCTCTTCCTCGAAGAGCTCGAACACGGTCTGCGCCACGGCGCGGGTCCGGTCCGCGTCGTAGTTGCCGAAAACCGGCAGGTTGTTCACGATCTGCTCGATCTTGACTAGTTCCGCCGTGCGGATCGTCTCGTCCGAGACGGAAACGGCGACCATGACCGCGACGAGCGCGTCCTCTGGGCTGATGGCGTTGTCGGGCATGGTGTCGGTCCTTCCGCGCATGGGTTCCCCGGTATTTATTGACGCCGCCGGGCCGGAGCAATAGGTGCGGGTGCGCGCCGGGCCAAGGGGGCCCGCGCCAGCCGAAGGATGAGACCGATGACCGAGTTGCGCGATGCCGCGATGACCTCGAAAGCCTGGCCTTTCGAAGAGGCGCGCCGCCTGCTCAAACGCTACGAGACGGCGCCGCCGGAAAAGGGCCATGTCCTGTTCGAAACGGGATACGGCCCCAGCGGTCTGCCGCATATCGGGACCTTCGGCGAGGTGCTGCGCACGACGATGATCCGCCGCGCCTTCGAAGTGATCTCGGATATCCCGACGCGGCTGATCTGCTTTTCCGACGACATGGACGGGATGCGCAAGATTCCGGGCAACGTCCCCAACCAGGAGATGTTGCGCGAGCACCTGCAGAAACCGCTGACGCGGGTCCCGGACCCCTTCGGCACGCACGAGAGCTTCGGCCATCACAACAACGCGATGCTACGCCGGTTTCTCGACACGTTCGGGTTCGAATACGAGTTTTATTCCGCGACCGATTTCTACGCCTCGAGGCAGTTCGACGAGATCCTCCTGCGCGCGGCCGAGCGTTACGATGCGCTGATGAAGGTGATGCTGAAATCGCTTCGCGAGGAACGGCAGCAGACCTATTCGATCTTTCTGCCGCTCCACCCGGAGACGGGCCGTGTCCTCTACGTCCCGATCAAGCATGTCGACGCGAAAAACGGCACCGTGACCTTCGACGACGAGACGGGCCGCGAATGGACGATCCCCGTCACGGGCGGCCAGTGCAAGCTGCAATGGAAACCCGATTTCGGCGCGCGCTGGGCGGCGCTCGGCGTCGATTTCGAGATGTATGGCAAGGATCACTCGACCAACACGCCGATCTACGACGCGATCTGCGAGATCCTGGGTCACCCCGCGCCCGAGCATTTCACCTACGAGCTGTTTCTTGACGAGAACGGGCAGAAGATCTCGAAATCCTCCGGCAACGGCATCTCGATCGACGAATGGCTCAGCTACGCCGCGACCGAGAGCCTTTCGTATTTCATGTACCAGAAGCCCAAGACTGCGAAGCGGCTCTATTTCGACGTCATCCCGAAGGCGGTGGACGAATACCACCAGCAGCTGCGCGCCTACCCCGAGCAGGACATCGCGCAGAAACTGGCGAACCCGGTCTACCACATCCATTCGGGCGAGGTTCCGGTCTCCACGATGATCGTCAGCTTCGCGATGCTGCTGAACCTCGCCTCCGTGGCGCATGCCGAGGACAAGGAGGCGCTTTGGGGCTTCATCCGCCGCTACGCGCCCGAGGCAAGCCCCGGCACGCATCCCGACCTCGACGCGGCGGCGGGGTTCGCCGTGCGCTACTACAACGATTTCGTGAAGCCGACCAAGGTGTTCCGCGCGCCCACCGATCAGGAACGCGCGGCGATGGAGGAGCTTGCCGCCTGCCTCGGGGATGCCGAGAAAGCGCTCGACGTGATCGCGCGCAAGAACGCGCAGGAGGGCCGCGAGGCCGATCTGCCGGCGGTGGACTGGCAGGACGAGGAATTCCTGCAATCCATCGTCTTCGCCGTCGGCAAGCTTCATGGGTTCGAGCCGCTGCGCGCGTGGTTCTCGGCGCTCTACGAGGTGCTGATGGGCGCAAGCCAGGGACCGCGCTTCGGCGGGTTCATCGCGCTCTATGGCATCGAGGAGACGAAGGCGCTCATCGCCGACGGGCTGGCCGGGCGGCTGATGGCGGATTGACGCGGGCCGCTTCGCACCTACCGTTCTTCGCGCAACCATCGCGCGGAGGGCGTCCATGGCGAAGCGGATCATCCTGGCAATCGGCCTGTCGGTCTGGGCGGCGCTCGCCAGCGCGCAGGAACTTCTGGCGCCCAACCCGGATATTGAAGCCACCATCCAGAACCAGTTCGACGCGTTTCTCGACCGCGACGTCGGCGAGGCCTGGCTATACGCGAGTCCGAACATCCAGGGCCTCTTCGGCACGCCCGAGAGGTTCGGGCAAATGGTGCAATCGGGCTATCCCATGGTCTGGAGCCCCGGACAGGTCGAGTTCATCGACCTCCAGTCCTTTTCGGGAATCGTCGTGCAACGGGTCGAGGTGATCGATCAGGCCGGTACCGCGCATTATCTCGGCTACCAGATGGTCCAGACGGAAAACGGCTGGCTGATCAACGGCGTGCAGATCCTGCGCGCGCCGCAGGTGGGCGCGTGACTGGCCGGTCTCAAGCAGCGGCAGTCCCGTTGAGCACCTGTCCGACCCGCGCGCCCTCGCAGACCTTGTCCCGTCTTTGCCTTTGGGCGGAGTTGCGCTAACCCTGCGCCTGTCCAGGTCCGAGGCAAAGATGACCGCCCTTCCCGTCGAAAACGTTCAGGACTATCCGCGCCCCCCCGCGCTCGAACCCGTGGCAGATCGCCTGCGGGTGGAATTCGGCGGTGTCACCATAGGGGATACCACGCGGGGCTATCGTATTCTCGAAACCCACCACGCGCCCAGCTATTACATCCCGCCCGAGGATGTGCTGATGGCCGCCCTCGTTCCCACCACGCGGGAGACATTTTGCGAATGGAAGGGCAGGGCGGCCTATTTCGATATCGTGCTGGACACCCGGCGGTCTCGTAACGCCGCATGGGCCTATCCTGCACCCGTCGCGCGTTATGCGGCGCTGAAGGACCACCTGTCGTTCTACGCGACCTCCGTCGATGCGGCCTATGTGGGCGAGATATTGGTGACGCCGCAGCCCGGCGATTTCTACGGGGGATGGGTGACGCCCAACCTCACGGGCCGGATCAAGGGCGCGGCGGGAACCATGCACTGGTAGGTGTCATTCGGCGCGGAGGTCGTCGGGGGTCAGGCGATAGGCCTTGCCGAAACCTCCATTGAGGAAGGCCGCGACCGGGCTGAGCCGGACGAGGCGGAAATCCCCGAAATCGTAGTAGAGCTGCGCCTTGGGATAGAGGGCGAGGTAATGCGCCTTGAGCGCGGCCTTGTCCTGCGTCTCCGCCACGGCCTGAAGCGTCAGACGCGGATGGGTCAGCGGGTCGCCCCTGGATCCCGGTTCGCCCAGAAGGAGCGAGCAGTCCGGATTGGCGTCGAGCGCGGCGGTATGGCTCGACAGGCTGGAGATCAGCGTGAGCGGCACGCCCTCGGGCCCCGGAACCACGGCGATGCGCGTGACCATGGGGGAACCCGTCTCGGGGTCGGTGACGCCGAGCGCGCCGAACCGCGCGTCGGCGATCAGGGATCGCGCCAGCGCACGGGCTTCGTCATCGGTAGGGCGAATGGGGTCCTTGGGGCGATCCGACATGGCACGAGGCTAGCATGCCCCGCAGGCTGGGGGGAGGCGTACGAGCGTCAGAATTCCTGCCAGAGCGACAGCGAGACACCGAGCGTGTCGCTGCCTCGCAGTCCTGTGACCAGCCCGCCCTGCAGCGACGTGCCCTCGCTGATGCTCAGGACCAGCGAGGGACGTGCCGTCACCGAAAGCCCGCTTTGCGGCCATTCCTCGGTCTTCAGCGCGAAGATTGCGCGGAGGCGGTCGCTGACATGGAGGCCGACGGTCGCCTCGGTCCGCCAGATCGACAGAGCGCCGTCGTCATGGAAGAAGGCGGCCGCGTCGAGCGTGGCCCAGCCGTTGCCGGGCATCGGCAGGCCGAGGGGCGGGCTGTCTGTCTGGCTGAAACTTGCGCCCAGCGATCCGCCGACGCGCAGCAATCCGTCGGTCGGCTGCCCATCGAGCGACCGTTGGGCAAGTCCGCCATCGACGGCGAACTGCACAGGGGCCGAGGGGCTCGTGAGAGTGTAACGCGCGAAGACGGTCGCCATTTGCGAGGACGTACCCCAGTCAAGCTCGAGCCCGGCGGTGAAGCCTTGCCCGAGCCCGAGTTCGCCGTAGACGGAGATCGCCGGGTCGGCCGTGAACTGCCCGGTCGCGAAGGAAGCGCGCGGCTCTTCCGCGCTCAGCATCAGGGACAGGAAAACGGCCCCATCCTCCCGTGCCCAAGGTCCCGCGGCGGCGGGGGGTGGGCAGATCGACAGCACGATGGCCACGGCGACGCCCGCCGGCCATGAGGCCCGGCTTGCCGTGCAAGGTCCGGTGCGCCATCCCGGAATCGTGGCCGCTGCGCAACGCATTGAAAGAGTCTGCCCGTGACATGGTTAATGAATCGCTAACGCCGGTGCAGGGCCATTGCGCCGCGCGCGCGCGTCAGGCAGCCTTCCAAGGCCGTTCGCCTGGGGAGGATGAAACATGGCACTGGTCGACCCGCTGGCCGAAGACGCGATGGATCCCGGTCTTCGGGATCATGTGCAGTTCTTCAAGGGCCCTCTCGGGGTCATTCCAAACTCTGTGCGCACCATGGCGCACCGGGCGCCGATCGCGCGCGCCTTTACCGATCTCAACGTGGCGGTGATGACGGATTACGGCGCCGTGACGCCCGAGTTCAAACGGCTGCTGGGTTACGTGTCGAGCTTCGCCTCGGGCTGTCTATACTGCCAGGCGCACATGATCCTCGCCTCCGAGCGGTTCGGCGCGTCCGAGGCGCGGCTGAACGACGTCTTCGACTTCGAGAAGAGCGCGCATTTCACCGAGGCCGAGAAGGCGGCGCTTGCCTTCGCGCAGGCGGCCACGGCGGTGCCCAACGCCGTCACGCCGGAGGTTGGCGAAAGACTCAGGGCGCATTGGCCGCCCGAGGCCATCGTCGAGATCATGGGGGTGGTGGCGCTTTTCGGATACCTCAACCGCTGGAACGACTCGATGGGCTCGGCGCTTGAGGATCTGCCGGTCGAGAAGGGTGAGGAGCACCTGGCCGAGGCGACGGGATGGAGCGTGGGCAAGCATAGATGAGTGAACTGGCCGGACAGGTTCGGGCGGCGCTGGCCGCACATGGCTCCGCCAGACAGGCGGGTGTCCCGGATCGCATGGGCCTGTTCAGCATGCCGTTTCGGCCGACCGACGGCCCGCTTGCCGGACATGTCCTGAAACCCTACCGCAGCGGGCGCGACCTGGAAGTTCTCGAACCGCTGTCGCGGCGCCACGTGACGTACCTGGAATGTCTTGGGCGCGCTGGCCTCATCGTCCCCGCGACGGTGCTCGTGCTTCTCGACGAACATGGCGTGCTGCGGCCCGTCGTCGTGCAGGAGGCCGTGCCGCAGGCCAGCCTTCTGTCCAGTCAGGTGGCGGTTTCGGAAACGACGGCGGCCCTGGGCGTGCTGGCACAAGTGGCCATGGCAATCTGCGGGTTCTGGTCAGGCGTGGCCCAGAGACCGGAACGCATCGGCCTTCATGCCTCGCTCCACAACTTCGCGCTGGACGGGGCCGGTCGGGTCGTCTTCCTCGATACCTTCCCACCCCTGATCGGCTACAGCCGCGAGGAGATGGGGCGCATCTTGCTGCGCTTTTCGGAATCCGGCCTGATGCGGGGGATCGGCGCGCTGCTTCCCGGCCGCGTTCGGGAAGTTCAGGACCCTTGGTATTCGCTCACCGGCAATCTCGGGCTTCTCATCGAGGGTGTCATGGGACATCGCCCGCAGGATCGCGCGGCGATCCTCGACTGGGCCGAGGCATTCGCGGCCGAGGGCTTGTCCCAGTCCGACGGGGCGGCGCTGCTGGACGGTCTGGCGCGGCCCCGCCCGCGGATCGCCACGGTTCGCACGGTGCGCCGATTCGGTTCGGGGCTGCGGCCGAATGCCTGACGAGGACGGGGGGGCTGGCCGGCCCCCTGAAACCAAGCCCGACATGAAAATCGTCCTCGTCGCGCCCGAAATCCCAGGCAACACCGGGACAATCGGACGGACCTGCGTTGCCCTCGACATGCAGCTTGTCCTGATCCGGCCCTTCGGCTTCGAGTTGTCGGACAAGACGGTGCGGCGCGCGGGGCTCGACTACTGGAAACACGTGCGGCTGCAGGAATACCCCGATTGGGGCGCGTTTCTCGAGGATCGCTGTCCAGCGCCGGACCAGATTTTCCTGTTCGAGGATGACGGCGCTGCCGGCACGGTCTTCGACCCCGTCTATCCGGCTGGGGCCTACCTGGTCTTCGGGCGCGAGACGACCGGCCTGCCGCCCGAAATCCTCGGTTCCATGCCGGACCGGGTGTTTCGACTGCCCATGGTCAGCCCGCATATCCGGTCCCTCAACCTCGCGAATGCGGCGACCGCGGTGGCCTATCAGGCCATGCGGGCATGGTTGCGCTAGGGGACTTGTCCCGGGGGCACGCTTGACGGGAAATGAACCGTTTCCACACCCTCCGTTTATTCGAGGGGCGGGGATAGCGTAGGTTGTTTCGCGGTGGCGTGTCCGCACCCGGTCAATTTCGGCCGCTCGACGGCCCGGACGCGCATCGATTGATTTGAAGCTTTTTTTCCTTATTTCCAAGGTGTCGCCATGAATTCCACCATCCTCGCGTTCACCACCAACGAAAACGGTGCGATCACCGTTGATTGGGTCATCATTTCCGCGGCGGTGGTTGGGATGGCACTGGCTGTGATCGCGCTGGTGGGCGGCGGTTCGAATCATGCCAGTCTGCATACAGCCGGTGTCATGTCCGGCTACGAGATCGACAGCGAGTTCGACAACGAGGACGAGATCGCGGCGCTTGTCGAGGCCGCCGACCCGGAGGCTGACGACGATTGAGCCTCGCCGTGCGGTTCACCATGGTTCGCGCACTGGCCGCGGTGGCGTGGGATTGCTAGGCTTCTTCCTGAGAGGAGGAGCCAGCCATGCCGACAATCACAGCAGACGCCAGCCTGCAGACCGTCCTGACGACCTTCGAGACATCGCCCGCGAACTGCGCCGCCCTGATGGAGGAGCTGCGCGCGGCCTATTGCGATTTCATCTCCCGTCAGCCGGGGTTCGTCTCTGCGGCGCTGCATGTGAACGACGCGCGCACCCGCGTGGCCAATTACAGCCAGTGGCGCAACCGGGACGATTTCAAGGACATGCTGAAGACCGACGAGATGCGCGAACGCCATCAGCGGATCAACGCGCTGTGCCGCGGGTTCGAGCCGGTGATGTACGAGGTTATCGCGACGCATGATACTTGAAGTCGGGCGAGGAGGTTGGCCAGCACACGGGCGAGGGCTGCGATGACGGAAGAGACCGAGACGAAGGACGCGCCCGACGCGGGTCTCGATGCCGAGGTGCGCGCGTTGCGCGAGGAACTGACGCTTCTGCGGCAGCACCGGATGTTCCTGCTCTACCAATCACTGCCGCGGGTGCTGCTGTTTCGCTTCGCAACCGGCATGGCCGTCGGGCTGGGGACCGTGATCGGTGCGACGGTTCTTCTGTCGCTCATCCTCTGGTCGCTGAGCCAGATCGAATTCATCCCCATCATCGGCGAGTGGGCGGCGGAGGTCTCGCGGGCGGTATCGGAGTCTATCGAATCCGGGCAATAGGTTTTTCAAATGCCATTGCGATCCCTGCATGACGGATTACCTGCCACGATGGCAGTTTGAAAACGGAGTTTACGCGATGAAATGCCCGGTGGATGGAGCGACCCTTGTCATGGCGGACCGGCAGGGTGTCGAAATCGACTATTGCCCCGAATGCCGGGGCGTATGGCTCGATCGCGGCGAGCTGGACAAGATCATAGAACGCTCCGCGCCCGCAGCGCCACCGCAGGCCCCGGCAGCGCCACCGCAGGCAGCAGCGCCGCGCGGTTATGAAGATGACCATGGCGGATATCGCAAGAAGCGGCGCGGGTCCTTCCTGGAAGATATTTTCGACTTCTGAGCAGTCGTCGGGTGCGGGGCTGAAACGCCCCTTGCTCTCCTCTGTATTTCGTATATTCATGAAATATGGAAATACAGATCACGAATCGCCTTTCCGCCCTCGGGCACCCGCACCGGCTCGCCATCCTGCGGCTGCTGATGCGGCGTTTTCCCGACCGGCTGTCCGCGGGCGACATCTCCCGCGCGCTCGAACTGAAGGCGAGCACGCTGTCGAACTACCTGTCGCACCTCATGCAGGTGGGGCTCGTCACGCAGGAGCGGTCGGGTACGTCGCTTCTTTACGCTCCCGACATGGACGCCCTACGCGGCACGGTCGGTTACCTCTTCAACGATTGCTGTCGCGGCCGGCCGGACCTGTGCCCGCCCATTGCGCCCGCCGCCAGACCCGGAGCCGACCCCATGTCCCAAGATCCGTTTCGCGTGCTGTTCATCTGCACCGGTAATTCCGCCCGTTCGATCTTTGCCGAGACGCTGCTGCGCGAGCTTGGCGGCGGACGGTTCGATGTCCACTCCGCCGGTACGAGGCCGCGGTCCGAACTGAACCCCTTTGCCGTGAAGGTCTTGGAGGACAAGGGCCACGATGTCACCGGCCTGCGGTCCAAGACGGTGGCCGAGTACCAGGGGCCGGAGGCTGTGCCCTTCGACTTCGTCTTCACCGTCTGCGACCGCGCCGCGAACGAGGAGTGCCCGCCCTGGCCGGGTCAACCCGTGAGCGGGCACTGGGGTCTGCCGGACCCGGTGCAGGTCGAGGGCACCGATGCCGAGCGCGCGCTGGCCTTCCAGGGGGTCTACGGCTCACTCAGGAACCGCATTCTGGCCTTCGACGCGCTGCCGTTCGACGCGCTCGACGCCATGTCGCTGCAGCGCGCGGTCGATGACATCGGCAAGATGGGCGACGAGGTGCGCGCATGACCGTCTATGCCCTCAACGGACTCGGCCGGATCGGGAAGCTCGCGCTGAAGCCGCTGCTCGAACACGGGGCGCAGATCGCGTGGATCAACGACGCCGTGGGCGACGCCGCGATGCACGCGCATCTGCTGGAGTTCGATACGGTGCACGGCCGCTGGGATGCCGATTTCGCCCATGACGGCGAGAGCATCGCCATCGATGGCACGCGCCTTCCGTTCATCGGGACGCGAGATCTGTCCGACCTGCCGCTCGACGGCGTCGACGTGGTCATCGACTGCACCGGCGTGTTCAAGACCGAGGCGAAGCTTGCACCCTATTTCGAGGCTGGCGTGAAGAAGGTCGTGATCAGCGCGCCCGTCAAGGACGGGGATGCAGCCAATATCGTCTACGGCGTGAACGAGGACACCTACGATCCCGCGCGGCACCGGATCGTCACGGCCGCCTCCTGCACCACGAACTGCCTCGCCCCGGTGGTGAAGGTCGTTCACGAGGCCATCGGCATCCACCACGGGTCGATCACCACGATCCACGACGTGACCAACACCCAGACCATCGTCGACCGCCCCGCCAAGGACCTGCGCCGCGCGCGCTCGGCGTTGAACTCGCTGATCCCCACGACCACGGGCAGCGCCACTGCGATCACGCTGATTTATCCCGAACTGACCGGGCGTCTGAACGGCCATGCGGTGCGCGTGCCGCTGCTGAATGCATCGCTGACCGATTGCGTGTTCGAACTGGAGCGCGCGACGACGGTGGAAGAGGTCAACGCCCTCTTCAAGGCCGCCGCGGACGGTCCGCTCAAAGGTATTCTCGGCTACGAGGAGCGGCCTTTGGTGTCGGCCGACTACACCAACGACACACGGTCCTCCATCGTCGACGCGCCCTCGACCATGGTCGTTAACGGCACGCAGCTGAAGGTCTACGCCTGGTACGACAACGAAATGGGCTATGCCCATCGGCTGGTCGATGTGGCGTTCATGGTCGGTGCCTCGGTGTGAGCACCGCGGCGCGCCCCGAGGGCCTGTCGGCCTATATCGCCGTCACCGCGGCCTACTGGTCTTTCATGCTGACCGACGGCGCGCTGCGCATGCTGGTCCTGCTGCATTTCCACACGCTGGGCTTCACGCCGGTGCAGCTGGCATACCTTTTCGTGCTCTACGAGATCGCAGGCGTAGTGACGAACCTTTCGGCCGGATGGATCGCGGCGCGCTTCGGGCTGACCCGGACGCTCTATGTGGGCCTCGGTCTTCAGGTCGTGGCCCTGCTAGCGCTCTCGCGGCTGGACCCTGCATGGGCGATCGGGACGTCTGTCGCCTTCGTGATGCTGGTGCAGGGCGCGTCGGGCGTGGCCAAGGACCTGTCGAAGATGTCGTCGAAATCGGCGGTCAAGCTGCTGGCGCCGACAGAAGGCGACGGGCTCTTCCGCTGGGTGGCGCTGCTGACCGGATCGAAGAACGCGGTGAAGGGGCTTGGCTTTCTGGTGGGGGCCGGACTTCTGGCCACTGCGGGCTTCACGGTGGCGGTGCTGGCGATGGCGGCGGTGCTGGCCGCGATCCTCGCCGTGATCCTCGCGGCGATGCCCTCGGGCCTGCCTACCGGGCGCAAGGGCACAAAGTTTTCCGAGGTGTTCTCCAAATCCTCCAACGTCAACTGGCTGAGTGCGGCGCGCGTGACGCTTTTCGGAGCGCGCGACGTGTGGTTCGTGGTGGGCATCCCGATCTATTTCTACGCCGTGCTTTCGGACGGAAGCACCGAGAGCAACCGCGCAGCCTTTTTCATGATCGGCACCTTCATGGCCGTCTGGATCATCCTCTACGGCGCGGTGCAGGCGGCAGCGCCCCGGCTGCTCAGGGCCGCGTCCCGCCCGCAGGCGGAGCTGATCGGCGCGGCGCGCGGCTGGGCTGCGGTGCTGTCCGTGGTGCCCGCGCTTCTGGCCATCGCGGTGGCGGTGACGCCGGGTCCCGCGCCATGGCTGACGGCCACGCTCGTCGCCGGTCTTCTGGTCTTCGGCGCGCTTTTCGCGGTGAACTCCTCGCTGCATTCCTACCTGATCCTGGCCTTCACCCGGGCCGAACGGGTCACGATGGATGTGGGCTTCTACTACATGGCGAACGCGGCGGGGCGCCTGATCGGGACGGTTCTGTCGGGGCTGACATACCAGCTGGGCGGGCTTCCCCTGACGCTCGGCACGGCGGCGGTGCTGCTGCTGTGCTCGGCGTGGTCTGCCGGACATCTGCGGCCATTGGCGCGCGAAACCGTCGCCGGCTAGCCGCCCTGGCGGTGGGCAGGTTTGCCCCGGCCGAGTCGCATGCGAGGGCGCGTGTCCGCCCCGGCCGTGCCGATAAGGTCTGCTTTTCCCTGCCTCGTCTCGTGATTCTGGCACATGCGTGTCCGGAACAGGGTCTGTCCCGACAAAAAAACCCCTGCAAACAAAGCCAATTGAGGCCTTCCGCGCAGGTGTCATACGTCTGTTACAAAACTGTTTAAGAACCGTCACGCGGCGCGGATAGGCAGCGCGTTGAGGACGCTCGGCGTCCCGGACAAAAACCTATGGAGAAGTCATGTCCCATCTGAAGCTTTCCACAGCGGCAATCGCCGTGCTGGCAGTATCCGCAGTTTCCGCAGCGGCTCAGTCGCGCGACAACGTGCAGGCAGCCGGTTCCTCGACCGTTCTGCCCTACGCCAACATCGTCGCCGAGGCCTTCGGTGCCGAAACCGACTTCCCGACGCCCGTGATCGAGGGCGGCGGTTCCTCGACCGGTCGCGCGCGCCTGTGTGAAGGTGTCGGCGTCGGCACCATCGACATCGCCAACTCGTCCTCGCTGATGAGCGAGACCGAGCGCGCGTCCTGCATGGAAGCCGGTGTCACCCCGATCGAAGTGCGCTTCGGCTATGACGGGATCGTCTTCGCATCCGACATCAATGGCCCGTCCTTCGCGTTCGAGCCGGTTCACTGGCACATCGCCCTGGCCGCCGAGCACTTCCTCGACGGCGCGCTTGTCCCCAACGAACTGTCCACCTGGGCGGAAGTGGCGGCTGTCGCGCAGTCGCTCGGGATCGAGGGAGATCTTCCCGATCAGGAGATCAACGCATTCATCCCCGGCACCAATCACGGAACCCGTGAGGTGTTCGACGAGAACGTGCTGCTGTCCGGTTGCGAGCAGGGCGGTTTCTTCGCGGCGATGCTCGAAGCCGGCGTGGACGAAGACACCGCCGAGGACGCCTGCATGGCAGTGCGCACCGACGGCCGTTCGGTCGACATCGAGGGCGACTACACCCAGACGCTCGCCAACCTCGACTCCACGCCCACCGGCATCGGCGTGTTCGGCCTGTCGTTCTACGAGAACAACACCGACCGCCTGCAGGTTGCCACCATGTCGGGTGTGACGCCCTCGACCGAAACCATCTCGGTCGGCGAATACCCCGTGTCGCGTCCGCTCCAGTTCTACGTGAAACAAGAGCATATCGGCGTGATCCCCGGCCTGATGGAATACGTTGCGTTCTTCATCTCCGACGAGATCGCCGGCCCGGGTGGCCCGCTCTCCGAATACGGCCTCGTTCCCGATCCTGCACTGGCCGAGACGCAGGTCATGGTCGCAGGCCTCGCCAACTGATCGTCAGAGATCACCCAACCATCGGGCGGCCCCTTGCCGGGGCCGCCCTTTTCGACCCTGAAAGATCACTCAACCTCCGATGATTAAGGTTCGACCATGAACCCTGTGCTGACTTTCCCGATGGTGCTGCTGGTCGTAACCGTCCTCGCCGTCGTCGGCTTTTTTCTCGGACGCAGACGGGCCCTGGCCGCCGATAAAGCGGCTGCGGGGGTCATGCATTCGCGCCCCAACCAACATGGCTGGCATGTGGTTCTCGCCACGGCCGTTCCTGCCTTGATCTTCGCGATGGTCTGGGCGTTCGCGTCCGGCATCATGTCGAACCTTTATGTCGAGGCGACGATCCCCGACGATCTTCAGGACGTGCGTTTGGGCCTGCAACAGCGCGAAGGCTTGTCCGAGGCGGAGATCGCGGTGCGCGAAGACGTGCTGCGTACGCAGTTCGTCGCCGCCGTGCGGACCCTCGCGGACGCGATCGACGGATATGTCGCCAGCGGCAACGCCACCAATGAGGATGTGGACGCATGGCGCGCCGATCTTGCCCCGCTGCAGGAAAGACTGCGCGCCGAGGGTCAGGTCGTCGGCACTGCCATCACACCCGGCATGCTGTCCGTGGCGCAGGACCTGAGGCGCTTTGATGCGTGGGTCGCGACCATCGGCCCGATCGTTACCCTCGTGCTCGGCATTGCGGGCCTCGTGCTTGCGCTCCGTGCGATAAATGCCGAGTTCCGCGCCCGGACCATGGTCGAGCGCTGGATCCTCGGCTTTCTCGCCTTCGCATCCACCACCGCAATCATCACGACGGTCGCGATCCTTGCGTCCATCACGGTCCCGTCATTCAACTTCTTCCGGGAATACGGCTTCTTCAATTTTCTGTTCGGCCTTGAATGGGCACCGGCGGGCGATGTCGTCGGTATTCCCGAGGGCCGCGACGGCGACTACGAGTCCGCGCTCGGGTTCATTCCGCTGATCTGGGGCACGCTCTACATCGCCTTCGTGGCGCTGCTGGTGTCGGTGCCGCTGGGCCTTCTTTCCGCAGTCTACCTGTCCGAGTTCGCGTCCAGAACGTTCCGCGCCTGGGCGAAGCCGGCCCTCGAGATCCTCGCGGGCATTCCGACCATCGTCTACGGCATCTTCGCGCTCATCACCGTCGGGCCATTCCTGCAGGCCGTGGTCGGGGCCACCGTCATGCCGAACACGGTGTCGGTCGTCACGGCTGGGACCGTGATGGGGATGATGCTGGTGCCCTTCGTGTCCTCGCTCAGCGACGATGTCATCAACGCGGTGCCGCAGGCGATGCGGGACGGCTCTCTCGGGCTTGGCGCCACGCAGGCCGAGACGGTGACGAAGGTGATCCTTCCGGCGGCACTGCCGGGCATCGTGGGCGCGGTCGTGCTGGCCGCCTCGCGCGCGATCGGCGAGACGATGATCGTCGTTCTCGCGGCGGGAGCGTTGTCGAACGTGCAGGGGATCGAGCCGAACCCGTTCGGCGCCGTGGTCACCGTCACCACCCGGATCGTCGCGGTCCTGACCGGCGAGGGCTCGGGATTCGACTCGATCGACGTTCTCGCGGTCTTCGCGCTCGCATTCACTCTATTCTTCATCACGCTGGGGCTGAACCTTCTGGCCCAGCGGATGGTCGCCAAGTACCGGGAGCAATACGACTGATGTCCGACGCAACCCTTCCGGGCGCAGTGCCCGTCCCGAAAACCTCGCTTCTGGCTCAGTCGGCCCATGTCCGGCGGCGGCACAGGATCGGCGCGGCACTGCGCTGGTTCGGACTGGCGTCCATCACGCTGGTGCTCTTCTTCCTCGGCATCCTGCTGTGGTCGATCTTTTCTCGCGGTATTCCGGCCCTGTTCCAGTACCAGGCGCAGATCGAGTTGCACTATGCGGCCGAGATTCTGAACCCTGACGGGGGGGAGGTCAGCCCCGAGGAGATCGCCGGCATCAATCTGCGGACGGGGTTCGAGCGCGGCATCTTCACCCAGTCGCTTCGGAGCACCCTCGAAGACGCAGGGATCGACATCGAAGGAACGGTCGAGCAGCGCTGGACCCAGGAAGCGTTGAGCATGCTGTCGGCCGCCGGGCTGGAGGGTGGCGAAGCCGCCATCGCGGCGGCGGGTGCCCCGCAAGACGCAGCGCAAGTGCTCGGACAGACGGGCAACGCCCTGCGCGCCGCCACGACCGCTCTAGCCGGAGACGATCCGGATGCCGCTGCCGAAGCGCATGAGGCCGCGGTCGAGGCCCTCGCCGGCGCCGGGTTCGACGAGGGCGCGGCTATCGTGGCCGCCCTGGACCCCGCCGACGGCGAAGCGGCCGCCGAGGCGCTGCAGGCGACCGGCTATCAACAGGCGCTCTTCGATGCTGCAGGCGCGTTGCGCCAGCCGGCACAGTTCGACGAGGCCGCATTGTCCGCGCTGATCTACGCAACCAATCGGCGCGATGTCCGCGACCAGCTGGTCGAAAACCCCGACCTCGTGGGAACCACGGAACCCGTTGGCGTGCCCATCGACATCAACGTGACGCGCTATCTTTCGGGCGAGCTGAGCGGCGAAGGTACTGCCCAAATGCCGCCCGGGTTCGACATCGGGCAGCTGGCGGTCATAGACGCGATGGACGAGGCCGGTCTCATCGAATTCGCCTTCCGCTGGCATTTCTTCACCAATCCCTATTCCCAGAGTGGCGAGATCGCCGGGATCGGACCGGCGCTGATGGGGTCGGCCTACATGATGCTGGTCGTGCTCGTCTTCTCGCTGCTGTTCGGGGTCGCGGCGTCGATCTATCTCGAGGAATTCGCTCCGAAGAACCGGTTCACGGATTTCATCGAGATCAACATCGCGAACCTCGCGGCTGTGCCGTCCATCGTGTTCGGCATCCTGGGGGCTGCGATCCTGTTCGCGCTGATGGACCTCGGCTTCGGCAATTCCATCCGGGGCACGGCGCTGCTGGGCGGTCTTGTCCTGTCGCTGATGACACTGCCGACGATCGTGATCGCGACGCGCGCAGCGCTCAAGGCTGTCCCGCCGTCGATCCAGGATGCGGCACTTGGCGTCGGCGCGTCGAAGGTGCA
>Ga0209948_1000026_pt1 | contig 53723 bp, 75 predicted proteins | sample SalPonR2_C_D2_MG_FD_185709 | JGI IMG/M metagenome (GOLD analysis project Ga0209948, IMG submission 185709) | Salt pond soil microbial communities from South San Francisco under conditions of wetland restoration - Salt Pond MetaG R2_C_D2_MG... ... | reverse complement strand
TAGAAAGGCTGTGCGTCAGAGGATGTCTGACGTAATGGGAAGCCCCTATGTTCTTGACGTAAACTGCCTTGTCGAAAAGGAAGGCGTGTCGTCTGAAGCTGTGTTTATAGAGCTTGACGAGAACTGTGGCTACAAACCTATTTACCTTGTATGCTCCGCTCTGCCTGTCATAAGTGAGCTTGCTCTGCGGTTCAGGCGCAAGCGTATTTCTTGCGAAGAGGTACACAAGTTGGGGGGCGTAGGGCTGTCGTTAAGCATAGACAGCTAAATGGGTTAGACTATTTGCTTTTCCGAGACAGTGTAAATGGTGGAGGTGGCGGGAGTCGAACCCGCGTGTCTCATCGTTCATCACGTTCCTCGTTCCACAGACTTGGTTGATTCTCGCGAGTCCGAAGACCCATCTCAGTAGAAGCTTGAACCAACAAGAGCTTCCACCCAGTCTCCTATTGGGCGATTTCGCTATCTTAGAAGGAAGGGACCAACCTTCTCGGGAAGCTATCCGATGTCGGCGCCTCTATCTCCCATCGGAGTCAGAGTAGAGACGACGCGGTTAAGCCGCGTTGGCGAGTGCCTGGTTTGCACCAGGGAACTCAATCATATTGTCGTTGCCAATTATGATATTTTGGGCTTTTTAAGGAGCCAGCCCACTCCTGCCTGCAAGAACGCTCAGACTCGATAAGGTCGAATCCAGAACACCCCCATAAAGTGTGAAAGAACAGAAACAAAATGACTAGTGCTTAACTACCCCTTCCTATACGTGAGGGGCGAAAATGTTAACCACAAAATGAAAAAAAAAAACCTGCACCCTCGAAAGAGTGCAGGTTCCCTCAAAACGTGAAGCCCGTCTTACTTCAACGTCAAATCTTGGTCTGTAGGCGGCTCGGGAGCAGACGAAGGAAGCTCTGTGTCACCTAGCCCGCTGCTGATTCCCGCCTGAATCGCTTGCAGAAAACGCTTCAGTGCTGGTCTCGTGTCCAGCTCTTTCTCGATATTCAACTCGTAAAACCTCCCGTAAACGTCGAGTCCTGCCTGTAGTGAAATCTTAACCATAGGCGTGTACTCACTGGCACCTTTCTCTTCAAGAGCCTCGGCGATCAGGGCGTTCACTGTGACAGGTTTAAGGTCTCCCTGCTGTATCGCGACCCCTAGAGCCTCGTTTGCGACAGCCAAGTAGGGCTTGACGTCGGGCTTGCTTGCGACAAGGGACGACACGCCGAAGGCTGTGCCTGTCTCAATGTAGCTGGCTGCTTGCTCAATCTTTTCTTGGTTGTCTAGGCTGCCAGTCGTGCCGCACGCTGTAAGGGCAGCAGCAACAGCCAGGAGAATCAGTGTTTTTATTCTTTTCATGTGTCTTTGGGTTATAGTTTCTTGTGCGCCCATAAGGAGCGTCCTTGATTTTTAGAACGGTATCCGCGTTTATGCCAGAACTTTTCTGATCCGCTGGTAACTTTTGCCTGTACGAACTTCATGCCCCTATCCCTAGCCTCATTCTCGATCGCTTTCAGAACTCGAAGGGCAGTACCGTTGTCTGCGTTACCAGAGGACACCTCGAACGTACGTATTTTCGCTACCTTCTTGTCTCTGCCGTCATTCACGAAGTCAACATGAGCCTTAGCTAACCCCGGTAGGTTTCCGAGAGACTTAGCCACGTCCTTGCCAGCCTGTTGGACGACGTTGAACGTCTGGTCGAACAAAGAGTCTGATTCTATTATCAGTTTAGCGGTGAGGCTCATACCTTAAATACTCACACTCCCTTATTACCTACATTAGACTTCGGTTCGTTGACCGTTACGCCCATGTCCTTTAAGGCGTCTTCGTTAAAGTCTGAGAAGTCCATGTCCTTCTCCTTCCCGTCGAGAGGTACGACTGTCACCCCGTTCCTGGTCACTTTGGTGATTCTTACGCGTCCCCACGGAGTTTCAACCTTCTTCCCCTTCAGGGCTTTTAAGGCTTTGTGAAGCTTAATTTGATGTTCTTTTTTCATTTTCCGTGTTCTCGGTACGCGCCGATGTTCCCTTCGTGGAGCTTTGCGCTGTCGTGGCAATCTGGACAGAACAAGAACTTCATGGTTTGTCCAGAAGGGCATCTGCGTCATCGTCAACCTTGCCGTCGACGCGCTCTCCTGTGTTCGGCACTACTTGGATGCATCGGTCGTCCCACAACTCTATCATGGTCTGGTCTTTCTGATGCGTAACTGGAAGCACTTGACCTACGTAGCGCTTGAGCCACGTCTTAATGTAGTCTTTAGCCTCCTCCCTGTCCTGACCCGATACGGGGGCTACGCGGGCGGTCACGATACGTACGTCTTTTCCGTCAGCAAGCCACTGCTTGACCCTCGAAAGCATCTTGGGAACAGGCGCACCAATATGGTTTACGCCTTTCCAGCCGTCGTAGTGCGCGAGCGTGCCGTCAAGGTCTACACCTATCCAGCCTTTGCCTTTCTGTCCGTGTGTATCAGCCATGCTTTACTTACGCTTGCGAGAGGACTTTTTGGTCGCAGCCTTCTTAGCAGCCTTCTTAGCTGCCTTCTTGGTAGCCTTCTTAGCCGCTTTCTTGGCAGCCTCAATGGCGTCTTGAACAGGTACGGGGTTTCGCAGTCGCTTGTGTACGGCGAGTGCGTCAACCTTACCTTGCTGCGCGGGGGCAGGGAAGTCGTCGGGGAGTTTTTCGACCTCAAGGGAGTCGTTAGGGCTGTCTTGAAGTTGAAGGTCAAGGGTACTGAGGCTCTCAAACAGGCTGCCCATAGTTTCGCGTGCTTTTTCAATGTCAAGCGTACGTACAGGGCTGTACTCCTCAGGTACGTGCTGGTCTGGAAGCGCGTACCTGATGAACGTGTCGTAAAACTCGCCGACGAGCTTTGTGCGCTGAGTGGGTGTACCTTCCCTGTACGCGGCGGCTAGGTGGCGTTCAAACGCACTACCTTTGGTCTCCATCACGCGTAAAGCGTCGTCAGGCATGTCCATCGGGGAGCATATTTCCCACGGGTTGAAGGGTTCGCTCGCCCTTGAGCGTACCATCCCTGCAAGCAGGATCAAGTAGTTTCGGACGTCGTGTATCGCGTCGTAAAAGGACTCTCCCTTCACCGATAGGTCTCCCTGCTCTATGAAGGTGCGCATACGCATGAGTTTGTCGATCACACGGATGAGTATGCCTTTTTCGGCGTTCACCCCTATTATTTCGGAGTTTCGGAAGTTTGCGAAGGGGTCACTCCCGCTCCTGCTCGAAGTGTAATCTGCGTTCTTGGCTCGCATAACCTCGCGCTCATAGTGAGCGAAAGCACGCGACATTTCTAAGAGTTCCTGGGTGTTCATTGGCTTTGTCCTTTTATAGTGGCTTTGATTGCGACAGACTTCACAGGCTTACCGTCTGCGAAGAACTTGACGTCGGTAAACGTCGCGCTGTTGAGCTTGTAGTCAGTCGCCGCTTTGGAGAGTACCAGAGCAAGTATGTCTGACTCGTCTATTTCTACCTCAATACCGTTTACTTTCATACGGTATAGAACAGAAACGAGAAATCTATTTACGTACCTTGCTTCGGGGAGGTACTTTTCCTTGAAGCTTCCGTATGGCTGCGTCAGCTTTTCCACGCCAAGAGCCTGACAAAGGCTTAGCCTGTGTTTCGTCGCGCTGGCGATTTACACGAAGCACGGTAGAGGGGGATGACAGCTCGCCGTCTTTTAGGAGCTTTGCGAAAGTCTCGAACCGTGACGCTTTTGAGTACCCTGCGTCTTTGAGCTCAGACTCCCACACCTTAGTGAGAAGCTCCGTGTTAGTAAGTTCTTTTCGAGACTTACAGATAACCCTGTGTACTGTTTCTTTGGTAGTCATAGCTTTTAGAACAGGTTAAATACTGAGTTCCGCCTGGTTGGGGTTGTGGTTGGGGTCAGGTACGCTGAAGTCAATGCCAGGAAACTCGTAGGATACGAAGGTCTCAGCGGCGTACTCTTCGTCGTACCTTTCAAACCCGTAATAAGGAGGACTCCAGCTCTCATGCTCTGCCATAACAGACTCCCAAAACCACGTCATTAGCCCCTCGTAATCTAGGTCGTCAAAGGCGTCTTCGGTGTTCAAAAGTTTGACGACGTCGTCGAGCTCTGCGTAACCCTGGAAATTTTCTCCGTCCAGTCTAATGCTTCTCGTTATCTGAGAGGTGCCGTCGCTGGTTCTATGCTCGTACTCCCACCCTACAGGCAGCCCATCTAAGTAGGTACTCACGCTTTCAGTCAGCTCAGCGTCTGCCCCTGCGTCATACCCACGGCTGTACGACCTAGTTAAAGCTAAGTGCAGCTCGTCAAGGTTACTCTCTACAAATGACTCATCAAGATCTGCTACGCTCTGAAACGGCTCAGGATACTCCTCCTCGTCTCGCACGTGGTTTGCGTACGCCAGCAGTTCAGATTTCTGGCTGTCGTTAAGGGCTTCCAGCATGTTCTCAGCCTCGGGCCAGTATAGGTCTGGCACCCAATTATCAAAAAACTCGTCTCCCGTAAGGTACGGTATATAGTTTTTAAGACCGTCACTGCCTGTAAAGCCAGCTATGTCGTCCAGGTCTCCATCAAACACAAGCACCTCTTTTCCCCGTATATTTTTCGCGAGGTCTTCAAGGCGTTCATCGTCCCCTATAAGCTGCTTTACGTAGTCAGCACCTTTGGCAGCTAAAACGCGGTCAAGCGGAACAGACAGCGGGCTAACTTCTATAAGAGTCTCCCATTCTTTTTCGCTGATAAAGGCGTCCCTGTGCTCAGATCCATACTCGTTTATCAGTTGTTTAAGTGCGCCTTTCGTCAGGAAGTTGGGGCGGGTCATTACGAGATTGTGGATATACTCCCAATCCCCTAAGTCTTGAATTTGAAAGTTATTCTCAGGCTGGTAGGTACCTGACTGGTCTAGGTGGTTTATAAGACCTTTGTCAATGAGTGCTTTGATACGAGGGTGGTACTTCTCGGCAGGCTTGGCGTTGCCTTTACCTTTGGACTCAATGAGCGTGCCGTCACGTGTATCCACAACAAAAGTCAAATGGGGCTTCCACAGCCCTTTCTTTCCAGCAGGTGTGCGGTAGGAGTAGATAGTGTAGTCCTCGTGTCGGTTGTACGAGTTGCCGCAATGCCCCATCACTTTAGATTCGTCAGGACTGCATACGTCGTTATGCACGTCAAACCACGCCGACCCATCAGGAAATTTCAGAATAATCTCGTCGTCCTCGTGAGCTTCTATAGTGTCTCCGAACTGCTTTTTCCATTCCTGCTCGATCCTGTGTAATTTAGCGTAAATGTCGTTCCACGGTTGCTTATCAAACCTGAAAGAGTCTATGGCTCCTATACCGAGGGACATGAAGTGCGAAATACCTTGGAGAACGCCGTCAAGGCCGTCTGCGCCCCACTCCGACGAGTCAACTCCCATTTCTTTGACGTACGGAAACTTTTTAGCGTACTCCTCTGCTTTTTCCTCCTCGCCTACGCTTTCGTACATGTAGTACTTTAGGTACCTGAGTACGTAGATTATAGCGTCCTCACGCTTTAACCTCTGCACTACCTTCTTAACCTCCCTCCTGATAGTCTGGTCGTGTTCCTCCAAGTCTTTGAACATCTCCATGTACCTGTCCACGCGGCTGCGTTCCATGAACGACTGCACACTTGGTCGATTAAGTAGTGTGTAAGTGCTCTCTTGGGTCTCAAGAAGGTAATCAACAGCGTCGTTCATAGACTAACTACATGAGTAGTTATCGTGTGAAACCTATACTAGAGCTACAGAACTCGCGACGAAACAGGGAGCTTTTCCGTAAAAAGTACCCTGACGCTGAACTCGGCGATGATGATCTCGGCAAGCTGTTCGACTTGTTTGACCGTCGTAAACCCCGGATGCCCAACCCTGACGTCTTTGCGTACCCTGACTGGAAAACACTTAAAGGCAAGCTAGACCAGGCGGAGTTGAAAAAGGCCTCTGAGGTAGATGGAGGGATGGATCTTGAAGACGATCTGGCCACGCCCAGAAGAGGCGAAGCTGAACACCAAGTTTACCAAGGAAACCGATTCGTAGCCTACCTTACGCCGACAAATGACCAAATGTACGACCAGTGCAGCGACCAAGAGTGGTGCATAGCCCGCCAAGACTCTCAGTACTGGTCAGACTACACGGACGGCGACTACATTATGGGAGTGGTCGAGGACAGGGGAGTACCTGCGGATGATGTTTACGCCATGGTTGCCTTTCAGATAGGTCCAGACGGTCCGCGCAGCGCATGGAACAAGAAGAACGTCACTACGCACGCTCACAGGATGATCCGAGACTGGAAGCTTGATACCCCGCCAGAAAACATAGAAGAGCTAAGGCTCGCGGTTGACGCCTTAGCTCAAGCCTATTCGGAGGAAGTGGCGCTTGACGCGTTTGAAGAAGCGTTTGAGGGGTGGTGGGATAGCGTGGATAGTGATTTGGATATTTTTAATACGTCTGAGCTTAAAGACATGTACGACAAGGTCGCAAAGGCTGCTGGACGCGGGATACCAGCCGCAGAAGACGCTTTAGACGAAGTCTCTAAAGCGTACTTCCGAGATGTGCGGCATTACGTGGCTGACACTATTCTTTCCATGATCAAAAGCAAGGTGAAAAACCTTGACGACGACGTTGTTGAGGCATGGGTGGTCGAGGATGACCTAGTGTACCTTACGGACGAGTGGGAAGACGTATGGCTTCTTGAATTAGGAGGGGACGTCCACGTCGCGGAAGACGTGCCTGAAAGCGTGATTGAAGGTAGTGGAGGCATACTTCCGATACTGTTCAACGCAGATAGAGCTTACGAAGCCATGTCTACGGAAACTCTTAACAAACTCAAGCGTACTATGGATGACGCGGATCTAGAGAACGACCTTATTCGACGCGTCGAAACCTACTTTGACGGCGGAGGCGCAGATCCCTCTCAGACAGAGTTTGAGGGAGACGATTGGGACGCGGCTAAAAAGCGTAACTTGGACTTCGACATGGAGTGGTCTCCTGAGCTTGTAGACCACTTGTACACGCAGCACCCTAGCATCGCCATGCACGAGTACATTAACAAAAGACTGCGCCTCCAAGACCTTATAATATGAACGAACAAATCTCCCCGAAGCGCGTCCTAGAGGGTACTTTTATAGGCGTCTTCACGACACTTATACTGGCTGTTCTTGCTGTCGCTGGAAACATACTATGGACAGCTGCGGTGGAACAGCAAGATCGGATTAACAGTGCAGTTGAGTCTGCAAAAGCGGAGCTAATTGCCACTCAGAACCAGACCGCCACCCAGCTGGACAAGCTCACGAAAGCCGTAAACGAGAACACCCAAGTCCTCAACGAACTGTCCGTTCCTCCTGTCTATATCCAAGAGCAGCAGCGTACCGAAGGTCCTGATTACGACGAGAAGGACGAGCCCGCGCCGATAGCGCAGGAATACGCGCCTCAGCAGAGGGTAGAGTTTAACCCTGACGTGTTTAAGGAGTCTATCAAATCCGAGAAAGAGAGTATGCGTAAAAAGTAGCAGACAGCTTACCCCTAAGCTGTCTGCTTATTACCCCAGGCGTAACCCCTCACGCCTGAAACCTGAAAATGTTTTTCCTCAGCTATTCCTCAACCACTAAGTCTGAAAACAGAACCTGCGTTGTGATGACGCCGTTTCGCGTTATGGCCTCTACAAGAGCTACGCCCTTGGTTAGCCATCCTACAAATACCACTTGAGTCCCGTGTGATGTGCGGAAAGTTGTACCGCGCCTAACCTCAGTCATTGGCCTTAGAAGATACAAAAGGAGCAAGTGAAGCACTAAGCGTCACTTGCTCTCCGTTAAAATGTCCGCTTCCGACGGCCGTGCCTCGTATGTCGCTGGTGAGATCCTTTTTTGTTCGCACAGTTTCAGCGCCTATACGCTTGAACCCTGTGATGCGAGCAGCTTCGGCTACTCTCTCAATGTTTCGGAAAGAATCTACAACTGCGGCAGCGATGAAGGAATCTCGCGTGTTGTGTATTCGTAGTAGTATTGCTGGCTTGTCCATATTAATTCTTAGAACGGAAAATGAGTTTAGTTATAGTTTTCGTCCACCCTATTACCCACGGGGCTTCGTGCGATCCGAGGAATCCGCAAGCTTTGCACGCACCTCTGAACCTGAGATGTACTTCGCCGCACCGTCCACACATTCTGAAGTACGTCCTGAAATGTCCGCGACCATAGAGCGCGGAAAAAACCAGAAGCAGGACTGCCCCGGTGGATATAATGATTGCAACGTACATAAAACTAAGAACAGCTCTCGTGCATGTAACGCTTCACAGCGGCAGCTTCACTTTCGTACCCGTACTTGCGGAGTAGTTCCTCAAGCTCCTCGACAGTCTCTATCTCAAGTCCTGAGGGACGCGTGTCTCTTACGTCCTCTCCTGGAAGGTCAAACTCAGGCTGGCTGGAGGTGCTGCTGTAGTGAGTACTTGATGCTTTGTCCTCATAATCGCGCTTTGCAAGGTCTCTCACGATTTCACCCAGGTTAGGCACTTCCTTTTCAAGGCTGCGGTAGGCTTCTACACTCATCAGGTTAGAGAGGGACCCTACTTGCCCTATCGCGCTGTTCAGCTCCTCGACAGCTTTCCACGCGCCCTTCCACGCTTCCTCGTACGTGTCGTAGTCAAGATAACTACTCACGTCACGGGCGCCTACCATGTCTTCGAGCATACCTCTAATATCTGCCAAGGTAGGTAAGGCGTCTGACATGTCGTCCATTACGCGAACAGACGTTACACGGTGGACCAACTGGTCAAACTCTTCTTCCCCTCCTATAGCGTCCAGTACGGCCTGGACAAAGTCCCAGTACGGGATGTCGGATGATGTAAGGTAGTCATACGCGTCATCAATACTGCCATGGAGAGCCCTCAGCAACGTTTCACGGCCTCCGTCTTTAAGTATGCCGTCTACCCAATCGTACAGCACAGAATCCTTACGCTCGTATTCGTCTTCGTAATCGTTGTGCTGCTCAAGCAAGTCGTTAAAGTCAATACCTTCTACCGTAGATATGAGTTCCACGTACCCGTCAATCTGCTCGTCATTAAGAGTGTCGTCGCTCCTGTCGTAGTAGATGAAATGCTGAACGTCGTAGCTGTTCATGTGTATAGCCACTTTACTAAAGTCGTAGTTGTAGTAGTCAACAGGGAGTTCCCACTCCACTTCGTCTTTATCAAGGTACGCGTCTGCGCCACCGTACATTACCCCTTCCTCAGGCGTGTACTTTACAGTGTCGCCGACCTCGACGACTTTGGAAGCCTCAAGGGCTGTACCCTGGACTGGCTTATTCTTGGCGTACCATTTGTCAATAACGACAACGAAAGCTCCTTGGTAGTAGTACTCAGGCCAGTAGTCGGTGTTAGACGTAGCGACGCACCACGAAGTAGAAGCTCCCCAGTGTTTCATCGCCTCGTGAGACTTCGGCATCACTATGCGATACCTGTCGCCGTCGTGAAGAACCTCAGTGTCCTTGTCGAGCATTTCTTTCTTCTGTTCGCTCTTAGACTTTTCTCGGTTCTCGACTGCGACGCGCAAATCCTCGATCGAGCTTAGACTGTTGATGTCCCCGCGCACCTTAGAGTCGTACTCCTTGATCCACCCCATGACCTGCGTAAGCGTGTAGGTGCGTCCTTGGTTATGTACCATAGCCTCCTTACTGCCGTCTGCCTGCTTCATAAGCCACATCAGGTACTTGTTATTACCCGAGGGGTCTTGATCCACGAAGGTTTTGAAAATGTATTCACCCACGCTCGGGTACTTTTCGCGAGCATCCGAAGCACGGTCTTCTAATAGATAAATGGCTAGTTCAGTGTTCATTAGGTATCTTGTGCGAGGTAATCCTCAATAGCGTTCATGTACGATTCGTAAGTAATCTCGTCCATGCGTAAAGTAGTATCGTCAACGAACTCATCGCCGTCGCTGCTATCTATAGGTATTTCATACGGGTCGTTAGTCCACCCTGGGGTGGCGTAAAAAGCGCGGGAGGATGCGCTGTTGTACCAGATCAAAGAGCCGTCGTATTCAGCATCTACCGTCCACCCTGCGGCCCTAAGAGACTCTGACGCACCTCGCCTGCTGATTTCAGATGCAAGGGCGTCAGCGAGTCCCGCGTAGTCTTTAGCGTCCGTGTTCACTTCTCCGTCCCATTGACTCTCGAACTTTTCCTTTAGATCGCCTGACAAGTCGTCTATGCTGAAGTTATCGTGGAGGGCGTGAGAGCCCTCGTAATCTATCTTGTCTATCCTTCCGCTTAGCAATAGGTCAACGATAACGTCGTGGTATTTTGCACTCGGCTTAGTGTTCTGCTTCCCCTTCGCTTCCTTCAGCCTTCCGTTGTTTACGACAAATGTCAGCTTAGGTGCGTACGCACCCTCTGCGTTGGATTTCATGCGGTATGCGAATATCTCGTCGTCTGGGTCTTGGTTTGCGTAGCGGTTACCGCAGTGCTGCATAATCTGCCCCTCGACCTCGGTACACTCGGGACGAGGTATCCTAAACCATGCCGAGCCGTCAGGGTACTCAATCACTTTTTCCTCATCCTCAGCAGGAGTTAAGGCTGCCTTGTCCGTGGTATAGTAATCCTGCTCGATTTCCCACAGTTCTGCTAAAGTCTCGTTTGCCGATTTTTTTACGTCAAACACGTACGCATTGAGGGCTTCGCAGCCGAGCGAAAGGTACCTCTCAAGTTGACCGCGTATCCGAGGCAAGTTAGGCGTACCTGCATGATCACCGTACTTCCGCGTGAACTTTGCCCACTCCTTTTCGTAAATGTCTTTATAGTAGTCCACCTCTTGCATGGTCTCGGGGGCATAGGCGTCCCGCTCCTCCCGCTCCAAGGCACGCTGAATAATACTGTAAAGCCACCTCTTAACCTGCACAAGATACCACACTATGCGGTCGTCGCGCTTTAGACCCTCTACAGCAGTATTCAATATGTCTTCAGCGTAATCGGCATACGTGGAGTCGTAGCTGTACAACCAGTCCAAAGCTTTTGTGTGAAGCATAGGTCTGTACCTGTCTACACGTGCTTCGGTCAAACTTAATGCCTGCTCTATGGCTTCTTTCGTGTTCATCAGTCGTAATCCGTAGTCTCGCGGCAGGAGGCTATGCACGGCGTAGATACCGTAGCACGTCTATACCGTGTTGACTTCCAAACTTAATAAGGCTCTGAGCTTCGTCCTCTGTCACGTCAACGTCATCGTCGATACTTAACTCTACGTTCTCGTTGTCGCGCCACTCCTCAACCTCACCGCCTATCGAGAAGAGCTGTGAGCGTCGTCCGCTCTTAGTGAAGATTATGTGCAAATCACCATCCTCGCTGTACTTGTCGAAGTAGTCAGATCCATCCTGGCTGTCAGCTGCCGTACACCAAGTGGCTTTTTTCCTGTCAACATCCAGAGGGCGGGACGCGAGGTACTTGCTTGCTGCGTGTGACTGCGGGCTGAACACGATGATGTTGTCGTCCTTGTACACCGCGCTGTAGTCCTTCTTGGCGGCACGTTCAGAAGCAACGTCCTCGACGCTTTCCATCTTGTCTTTGAGCTCACTGAACGTCTTGTACTTGTTGATGTCTCGCGCAGAGGCGTCTAGGTGCTGCTTGTTGCGGTGGAATTTGTCCAGCGTAGCCTTGATCTCGTCGGGTGTAGCCTGCTCAGGGTCATCGGAAACGAACCGTTTCACGAGCCATTCCGTGTACTGCCCAGGCTGGTCGTCTTCTGTGGACGGGTCCATGCTCGCAAGCATGGAAATAACCTGCTCTGGCTCTTGGTCGGGTATTTGGTGTCCCAGCTCACGCGCTTTGTCGAACGCCGCTTTTATGCGATCCCCGTACTGCCGAACTAAGTAGTCCGCGCGTGCGCTCTCGGGGAGATACAGGTAAAGACTCTCGCACGCCTCTCCAAGCAGGTGCTTGCATACGAGATCGGGTCGTGCGGCGGCGTATAGAAAGTCGTTGGACTCTTGCTTTTTGGACTTCTTTTTCTTCTTACCCTGCGAGCTTAGGAACTGAGGCGGAATCTTCATGCAATAACTACACGCTTACACAGCTCGTAGTATTTCTTCTCTTTCTCTATACCTATAAAGCCTCTGCCGATGTTTTTGGCCGCCTTCAACGTGCTTCCAGATCCTGCACAGTTGTCCAGCACTACGTCGCCTTCGCTCGTGTACGTCTTTATCAAATATTCGCACAGTTCAACGGGCTTTTGGGTAGGGTGAAGCTGGTCTTGCCTGCGCCACTTCTGAGCAAACTCCTGAACAGTGATTGGGTACCTGAAACCTTCATTCTCGGTATGCACCAGACGTCTGTTGAACCCGATGTTGTGATTGTTCACATCGCACTCAGTAGTGTCGTGCTTTCTCCTGTACGGCTTCCCTGGGGTTTTCTGAGGGAAGTAGCGTGTCCTTCCGAACCCGAAAACGAGAATCATCTCGTGCTTACTTACGGGTCTGTACTTGGCGGTGAACGCGCTTCCGGACTTGGACTTCTTCCACACCCAGTCGTACTTGTACATCTTGAGATTGCTCAGGCGGAGGTGGCTGGCGAACGGTTCTGTGCCGAAAAGAAGTATGGCGGCGTCTTTCTTGATGATACGCTTGTACTGCTTCCATAGCTCCTCGAAAGGTATCAGCACGTCCCACTTGCATGAAGTCGTGCCGTAAAGCTAAGGAAGGTCACACAGCACCATGTCTATAGAACGATCTGGTATGTTCTCCATGACTTTTAGGCAATCCCCTAAGTGTATGCTGTTGACCTCCATCTTACCTCCCTTCCTCTACCAAATACAGTCTAATGTTACGCTTAACTGCGTCCCACTCCTGCTGCGTTAAATTGTTTTTAGCCCTGTTTTCAAACCACGAAAGGGGATATGTCAATGACAAATCACACAGGATCATATCCACGCTCTCATCAGGGATGCGCGGCATCAAATCCAAGCAGTCACCAAGCCATACTTCGTTCATACTGCAATCGGAAACTGAATAGCGGGATGGGGATCATATCCGTGAATCTCAGTGTTATAGTGCGACCAGCCGTAAATGCCGTCACCGTTGAGCGAAGTTTCTAGCGTCGGCAGGGGGCGTGGCCCGCGTTTGAACTGCTCTTTCATTCCATCGATCTGGTTGACGTAGACGTGTGTGTCCATGAGGAAGCCGATGAGACGCCCAGGCTTGAGTCCTGCATGCAGGGCGAGAAGATCCAGCAAGAGGGCGTAGCTGGCGATATTAAACGGAAGACCCAGGGGTACGTCAACTGAGCGTTGGTACCACGCAAGGTTAAGTTTCCCGTTAATTACTGTGGTCTGCCAGAGAAGATGACAAGGAGGCAGTGCCATGTGACCTAGAGCTTGAGGGTTCCACGCACTGCAAATCATACGGCGATCGTTGGGGTTATGCTCAAGGGTGTCGGTAATTTTACGAAGCTGGTCAACGCCTTTAGACATACAGGTGACTTCGCCGCCAGGAGAGGAGATAGTAGCGTTTGGATCTTTGAAGTCACGCCACTGAACGCCGTAGAACAGTCCGAGGTCGTCTTCTGCCGCCATTCTGGCCTTGGTATCAGTATCGTTGCCATACGGGATAATCTGCGGGTTGCACCATTCGTTCCATATTTTGCATCCACGCTCGGCGTACCATCTTTTTGATCGGATACCTTTAATGAAGCCTTCAAGCTCCACTTTCACACCCTTGAAGTACACCTGCTTAGTGGTCAGAAGCGGGAAGCCTTGAGACATGTCATGCTCAATCTTCTCGCCAGCTATGGCAAGCGTGTCAACGCCTGTGCGGTTTTCTTTGAGTTCACCTTCCGTGAGGATGCGGTCAACTACGCGGAGGTACTGTTCGTCTATGTCCATTACCCTTAGAACAGTAATTCCCTTCGTTCACGTCCTTTGAGGCTTCTCGGTACTTAGCTCTACTGTCGAGAAAGCCCGTTACCCCCTCAGTCGCTTTGAAGTCGCTCAGGTCTATTTTCATACCCTCGTACGCAGTTCCACAGGTATGTTCGTGGTACGCCACGTTGTTTACTTGTTTTCCGCACTTGGAACACGTACCTCTACCTCCTGCTACGTTGTTGAATATGTCTTCCATAAGATAACTAGTACCCAAGGTCACGCTTGATTACGGTTGCGTGGTTTTGCCTTTTCGCGTGCTTCACCCCTCTTAACGACGGGCATTCTTCCTGAATCTTGCGTCGTATCCTTGTCACACTCTCAGGCTTGGTAAGCGGTGACTCATCTTTCATCATCTTTATCAGATCAAGAGCCGACATGTCCTCTATCCTCAAATTAGTGTAGCTGTATATGTCTGACAGCCACATTTGAGCTAAAAGCCTGAGGTCATCGTCCCTCAACTTAGGCTTCCTTGTGAGAAGGTCACGGACGTAATCCTTGTTGTCGTTTATGCTCATGTTTCCTCGTCCTCATGCACAGGTGCAGTGTCCAACTCTCTTGCGCCTTGACTGTCCGCCTCAATCGCGATAGACACGGAATCAGAGCTGACCGTAGGCTGAATGTAGGCGTCCATAATGACATGGTCATGTACTACACGTATGTCGCACCTCGCAGAAGATGCCTGCCCGCTCTCTATAATGTGATGGCAGTATCTGTCAGTTTCGCGAGTTAATGTGTCAATAAGGTCTTGATTAACGATCTGTCCGTCAACTATCGAGCCTACCAAGTCTTCAAGCTGCTGACGCATTTGACTCAAGTCAAATGTGGTAGGCTCTGGCTCGGTGTCGGATACTCCTCCCCTTTGAAGACCTTCTGTCATGTACCTGTCGCACGCGATTGTTACGCTTAGCGCACCTCCAGGGGTCATGTCCAGGCTCAGAGGGAACGCCCCTTCCGCTGTATAAACGCGCCCGCAGTCTACCCACCTCAAACGCTTCTTTTCTGGCATCACTGGTATGTATGAGCCCTCCATTATCCCGCCTAAGGCACACCAATCCTGAAACATGCCTATGTAGCGCTCCGTAACCACCTCGATCACGTTGTGGCGCGACCGCACCTGAGTAGTCGATATGTCTAAGCACGGTACGTGCTTGCACGTACCGTCTTCCGAAGTTACCTTGAGAATTAGCGCGTCATCTCCCATGATTAGCCAGCATTTTAGATACGCTTGAACTTACTCGCGTTGCGAGCTCAATTTTCGGCATAGACTTGTACCCCATTTGCATCTGATACTCGAACACTCCCCACTCGCCTGTGCTGTTCATGTAAACGTCCGCCGAAAGCCATGGGGAGTTCAAACGGTCCCTGATGGCGTCAACCGCCTCTACAGCATTTTTAAGATCACCTTGCACTGAAGGGACGTACTCTCCGTACCCTCCAGCAGACACGTTGCACTGCCAGCCAGTTTCCGCTGGCTTGCGGGATACCACCATAGGTTCGTTGCCGTACAGTGTGACTACTCGGTATTCTACGATGTCTTGTAAAAGCTCTTGAATAAACCAGTTTCCACTGTTGATCGATTCAATAATGACGCCAGCTTCATGTTCGTTGAAGTCTTGATTCCCTACGTATGCGCCTTCCACGTCGAACTTCCGCAAAAAGTCTTGAGGGCTTGCCTCGTCATTCAACGTATTGCTGTACTCGTTGAAGTATTCGAGAGTCCCATACAGCGCGTCAGGGCTGTCCATCTTAATTTGACCTAGACCTCGGGCTCCCCCTCCTATCTTCAAAACGACAGGGAACTTGAAGTACTTCAAGTAGGAGTACACGTTGTCACAGCGGTAGCCTGACCAGCCTATGCTTACGTGCAGAGTCTTCGGGTGGCGTATGCCTACCTTGTCAAGCGTGGCGGTTTGTGCCACCTTAGTGTGTCGACCTGATCCTATAACGGGGCAGTCCAAAAGCTTCAAAATATCTTCAGGGACGTTGCAGGTATCAAAAATCAACAAGGCATCAGCATTGAGCTTGAGCCTGTGGTCATAATACACGCGAGGAGATACAAGGTGGAAGTCCTTGTGGAGCATTGAAGCGATGTTGTCAATGTCGGTACACGCAAGTACAGGTTTCATGCTATTTAGAACCAATTACGGAGGTGAGTGTAGAGCGGGCCGCTGCAACTTCTTGAGAATCAAGTTTCGCTAGTGCAGCCTTTGCCCCTGCTTCGACCCTACGTAGGCGTTGAAGTTCAGGCATGTCACCTGTATCCTCACCCGTGCCACAGTTGCAGTTTGAGAAAGGCTCGTCAAGGTGGTGCTGGATTTCCTCTAGGCACTCAGGACAGACACCTAGCTCTAAGAGCTTGCCGCGCCACACACTCTCCATGCTCAAAGCCTTGATGATCTTATTGGCATTGGCTTCCCACACCTCGTCCTCTGCATAGCGCGGGGCTTTGGCGATGCAATAAGCTCCATGGCTTACCTCTTTCCCGATGCTGCCGTCGTTATGCCCTTTTTCGTCGCGGCGTACGCTGACATAGAGCTTATCTCCTGTGAGCAGGGTAGATTCGTGATTTAGTTCGTTACTCATAAGATTTAATGGTGGTTTTATTACCGTGCTACAGAGGTTTAGTAAAGAGAGTTAGAGATTGCTGTTTCGTAACTGTTAGACAGGCTGCTCGCGCCGTAGCCACCAGCGACTGTCACGAACGTCTTGTCTGACGCTTTGCACGCAGCCTTTGCCATCTCGTACCCTTCGTGAGAGCAGAATCGGATGATAACAAAGACAACGTCATACTTATCGTTCTGCAGCCAAGTGCTGATGGATCGAGCATCCTCAGGGACGAGCCACTCAAGCTCTTCTGCTTTCAAGGCTTCCTGCATAAGTTGCTTACGGTTTCCGCGCGGCTTGCTACCGATAATCAGTATGCGCTTGCCTACAAGCTTGTCCGTGTAGGTTTTAGAACAGGTATTGTCTTCGGTTTCTTCTTCGCCCTCGGGCGTCGTATCCTCGACGGTGCTTTTCCCCTCAATGCGCTCTTGGTATGCAGTGAGAATACGGCGGAGGCTGCGGTACTTGCGCCCTGTCAGGTGATCCTCGACACCCCACAACACCTCAGCCAGTCGGTCTGTTAGCTCGTGCTGGTTCGGGCTGTTAGGCGGAACGCTTGGGATTCTTGAAAGGTCGTCAACTATGGAGAGTATCTCGTCCTTGTTCGGAGACTCTTTGCCGTGGGCATAATCAACAAGAAGGCTGACTGTGTTCCAGTACAAGACTTCTTGTTGCTCGCGCTCCTCTTGTTGCTTGATTGCCTCGTTCCTTGCCTTTACTGCGCCCGACAAGGCTGCAAGTTGCTCGCGTATTTCCGCATCCCAATCACACTCATAGTCCTTCTTTAGAGCGTGGACAGTAACGCGGTACTCTCGTGCAAAAGCCGCCAGTGCGGCGTAGAACTTACGCATAGTCTCGTTGCCCGACCCTGCACTGCACTCCAGGACAGGGTATCGTTTTTGCAGCAGTCGAGAAGCGGCAGCAAGGGCGCGACTGTACGCTTGCAGCTCTGGCGCACTAAACAAGGTCGCGCTACCTTGTAGCTTGTACATCTTGTTGCATAGCTCATTAGCGTAGGTCTCAGGATCGGCTAACCAAGTAATCAAGGAGTAAAAGGGCTGACCAAGGAAGTGCTCAAGCATATCAGAAGGTTGGCATTCATTGACAGAAGCTACGCGCTTTGGGCTGGTGTAATCGGGAGGTAGCTCCTCGCCTATGCGCGTAGCAATGGATTCCAACTCCGTACTGATCACGCCTAGCATGTCGTACACTCTTTCAGGTACCTCCATGCAGTCCTCGGCTTCGCTGATCTTGCTTCGTAGCTTTTCAAACGCCTCGATCAAGACCGCTCTCCGCTCAACAAGGACGCCTCTTTCTTGTTCAGCGTCCTTGGCTCTTTTAATTCGCGCATCAAGGTCAACCGTAAGCTGGTCTACCTGTGCAAGTATATCTTCGGTGTTTAACATTGCGTATCGGGTTAATCGTTGGGCTGGCGGTCTTCGGCTACTCCGAATGAGCGTCCGTACTGTATCCGTAATGCCTCGGCTGCAAGGTCTACTTGCGCCTGACTGTACCGCTCTTTCTGCTCACGCGTGCGCTTGACCTTGCCAAGCTGGTCCTCAGCGATGCTTGCGCGAACAAAATACTCAGCAGCTTCTGCTTGGGTAATGTCGTAGGGTTTAAGGCTTGCAAGGCTTTCGGCATTGCTCTCCGTAAGTTTCTGCTCCCACAAGGGGTGGCGTTTGTCGCGTAGAGCCTCGTAATCCTTTTCGGATGATGCACAGCCGAATCCGAGAGACGCGATTATTATAAGAGCTACTATGTTACTTTTCATTGTCTTTTGGTAGTTGGAGTTCGTAAGAAGCGAGCCATACACGGTTTTGGTTTACGTAGTCGCTTCTTTGTTCGTTGCGGGTATAAATCGAGGAGGGGTTGAAAACCACCTCGTACATCCAGACTCTTGATACCATGTTCCAACGTCCGTTTGATACGATACCTTTTCTACCTGACAGCCGTTCCTCGACTATCTCTCCTCGATAGAATTGGGGGTCTTTTCCGCCCTCGATAGTCCTGCATCCAGACGTTGTTATAGCCATTATTCCGAGAATCAGGACTAACAGTGCGTATAAGGGTGACGTTCTTTTCATTACTTGTCTCCTTGTTTTAAGTGCTTGAACTCCTTGATTTGTTCTTGGAGTTCCTCGATTCTTTTCTGGTTCTTCTCCACGATGTAGATGTCGACTACAAGGCTCAGCAGCTTGGCACTGTGCCGTTCGTGGAGCTTAAAAGTCTTGCGTATAACGTCGAGCGCGTCCTCGTGAGTCTCGCACTCCTTTAGGGCGGCTACGAGCTTACGTGCCTTGCCAGCACCACCTACAAGGTCGGCTACCTGCTCAGGTGCGGCGTCGCTGCCATTTTCTAAGACTCGCAGCACGTCAGCGTACGCTACGTCTAGCCGCAGGTCGGGGTTCAATCGTCGGTCGAACAGAAGACTGCTGCTTACGGCAAAGCATTTCGCTTTGGGTCTTTGAGGGGTTGCTGCTGATATTTGTAAGCTCATGGTCACGCCTTAATCAGTTTAAGGATTCCGTCCTTGATGGACTTTACGGTTACGTTCTTCGCCTCGGCAGGGTAGGCGTAGTCCATGACCGCCGAGGTTTCCAGTTCCTCAAAGTAGGGAGTGCGCTGGACGAGTTCGCAGGAGGCGACATGGGCTGCACCTTCCAGAATGCCGATGCAGTAGCCTTGTTCAGTTCCCTGCGCCCACTCGTGTGCGTAGTACAGGCGTTTGGCGATGTTTGTAAGGAGTTCGTCGTAGTCCAAGATGTTGACGGCGTAGTCCGAGGTGCTGACGGCGTCAAGCGTCTTGCACGTGAAACCGTAAACACCTACCATAGGGTTGATGCACAGGACACACCAAGCACCTTCCACACGGATTCTTAAATGAACGTTGTCGGAACTACCCATCTGGACACAGTTGCCGATGTCCACGTCAATATTCGCATGCTTTGAGAGTAACGACAGGTCCTTCTGAACACGCTTAACGACGCCTTCAGGGTCAACGCCCTCGTCAATCGAGAGCTGTATAGTACGATCTACGTCGGCAGCGACACTGCGCTGTGCGGGAGTAAGGTCTTCGGCCTTGGTGATTTTAAGAGTTTCTTGGAATGACATACCTCTTCCTATACATGAGAACAGGAAATGTTAACCACTCACCTCTTTCTGGCTGCCCTGCAAGGACTCGAACCTTGAATAGCTGGACCAAAACCAGCTGTGTTACCATTACACCACAGGACACTTAATGGTCGGGGCAGACGGACTCGAACCGCCGACCCTCTGCTCCCAAAGCAGATGCGCTACCAGACTGCGCTATGCCCCGAAAAACAAGAGCATGACAAACTTGTTAGGCTATGTCGAGGTTAACATTTTCGCCGCTCACGTATAGGAAGAGGCATGGGACTACCTTCCACAGTGAAAATGCACGAAAACAAGAAATGGGTGTTTCGCCCTAACAAGCTTGTCCGAGAAGGCGTCTTCTACTTCCAGAGCAGAAGCAACGAGAGCCTGTGGAAGGTAGTGGCTTTCAGCCAAGGCGGTCCTCTTCGAGGCACATCCGCAGTGTCTTACGCTGACCTGAGCCGCCCCAAGAAGAAAAATGGTAAGCCGCTACAGCTTCCGCGCCTTTCCGATTTCGAGCATTTCGACGACATTATGGCGGGGCGTAAGGTTTACGTAGGGCGTTACCTGCTCGACATTGACCCCTCCGCCACGCCTAAACCTTTGTGAAAAAAAAAACCGTTGACAAGAGACTCAACACCTGAATTAATTGGCCGCATGAACACATCATTTAGTTATTCGTGGTTGCTCTGCTTAGGTATTAAGCGGTGTGCTTCTGCGCGTAACTGACGGTTTGCGCATGTCCTTTCTGGAAAAGCCCGCTGCTTCTTACGAACAGCGGGTTTTTTCGTGTTCTTTGACATAGAGAGTTAACATTTTCTCCCTTCGTGTATAGGAAGGGTATGAGTCAGTATCCAAAATGGGTGAAGGGGACGGATTGTAGCTCCGTCGCGGAAACGCCGTTGGGGGTTCGAGTCCCTCCTGGCTCACCATTTTGGCGGTGATTGGACTACAAAGCCTTGATCCGTCGTATGGCAGGGAAGCTAAAGAATCGAAGCCACGCTCTGCAAAAGCGTCCTTACAGGGTGAGAGTCCCTGCCTTGCCTCCATTATTTTTGGAAGTGTAGCTCAGGTGGTAGAGCAGAGGTTTGAAGAACCTCGTGTCGGCGGTTCAAGCCCGTCCGCTTCCGCCATTTGCCTAGGGTGGTTTTGGATGCGCGTAAGCGCAGGGGTTCGTCCCCAGCACCCTAGGCATCATGCCGAGGTGGCGAAACTGGCAGACGCGCCTGATTTAGGATCAGGTGTCCGCAAGGGCGTGCGGGTTCGACTCCCGCCCTCGGTACCATTTTATTTAGGAGGGGTAATCCAAGTCGGTCTACGGGATGCTGTCTTGAAAACAGTTAGTCCGCAAGGGCGTGTGGGTTCGAGTCCCACCTCCTCCGCCGTTTAGGAGAGGTAATCCAAGTAGGACTACGGGACACTCTTTGCTAAAGAGTCGGGCGGAAACGCCGTGCAGGTTCGAGCCCTGTCTTCTCCGCCATTAGGCGTCGCGGTGGTAAGCACCTTCTCCTGTGTCGTAGAATCCAAACCTCTCATAGAACTTAGCAAGCCTGTCGTGGGCTTCGTCCCCAGGCTCTCCGACGGGCAGGACTAGCAAGTCTACTCCATGTTTAGATGCAGACTTTGTTATGAAGTTCATGGCTTCTGTCCCCCATCCTCCGCCTGGGTTATCCGCATTCAAGTCTGCAAGTTCGACTATGTTCCCCTCGTAATCCTCAAACTCGGCACTGCCTCCGCTTGGAAGTTTTTCCATATCTGCTAAGAAAGACGGTTTACCGCTCTCTAACAGTACCTTAGTTTTGACCGTCGAGGTAAGGATGTATTCAACTAGACTCATATTATACCTACTGCTTTGTCACCACCCGCACCGAGTCGGGAGACCCTGCGTACTTGTACTTCTTCCTCGTTGGGTCAGAGTTCAGAGTATGTACCCTGTTGCCTTTAGGACAAGGTACGCCCCCTATCCAGTCTTCACGCTTCATGTTATCAGGTATCTCGGGAGTTTTCACTTATTAAATACAGAGGTAGCTCAGTCGGCAGAGCAGCGGTCTCCAAAACCGCGTGTCGGGGGTTCGAGACCCTCCCTCTGTGCCATAATACTGTTCTCATAAGCATGGAATCACCACCGACTACCGCAGACGAAGCTCACGACTATGTAATGGAAATCGTTAAGAGGTTGCAAGCCTCTGGCGTTGTAACGACTGTCAAGATGTACGACACGCCCCGTGGAGACGAGGGTAGTGCAGAGCGTGCAGATTGGGATCGGCATTATCAGAGCGTGCTTGATAAATACGGGAAGCTGCCTGAACGCGCCGACCCTCAGAAGTGGTGCAATATCAGCTTCCAGCCTAAAGATGGCAACCAACTGGCTCGCATAGCTGAGGTATGCGTTCGGCTAACGCGGCTCGGTATCATGTTTGACAGCGGCGGCGGGTGCGGCAGCCTTGATTGGGAGCTGGATTGGTCGTTCCGCTTCAAGGAGGACTACCTTGAGCGCGAGGACTACAGTGCCGCAGTGGACTTGATTAACACATACTTGGCCGATCTTTTTAAGGAAGACTAACTCATGCTCAGGTGGCGAAACTGGTAGACGCACAGGATTTAAGCTCCTGTGTCCGTAAGGGCGTGCGGGTTCGAGTCCCGCCCTGAGTACCACGTAGTTATGCTGTGAACTATATCGCGCTCAGTATGTTCGGGAATGACCCTAGGTACGTCACCCCTCTACCTATAACGGTATGCACTTACCTTACGGCATTTCCAGGGTACCGTCTCGTGTACTACGTGACGAAGGACGACCTCCGCCACGAGTGGCTTATCTTCTTGAAAAAGCTCGAAGAACGCGGTCTTGTGAGCGTCGTAATGCGCCACAGAAACGACGGCTTGTTTCCTACAGCATACAGGTTTGACGCGGCGTGGAACAAGGACGCCGACGTGGTGTTCTGTCGCGACGTGGACGGCCTCCTAAGTACGAGGGAGTACTTGTGCATGCGCGACTTCATAGACAGTGACTACGAGTTCTACACTTACAGGTCTCACCCTCACCATACGGCACTCCTTATGGCAGGCATGTGCGGTTTTAAGAGCCCGTGGGTGAGGAAGAACGTTGCGCGACCGGAGTTGGTAGGCAAAGGGAAATGGGGGTGCGACCAGACCATGCTTGACCTGCGGTTTCGAGCACATGCGTCAAAGATGGCTGAATACCTAGGGGAACACGGTGAAAAGTACTGCGGGTTTACTAAAGAACCTAGCGCTGAGCTAAAGGTACCCAGCAGGCTGAAGCCCTTGCTAGATTACGCCGATCATTTATACGCCTCCCACACGTGTCCGCTCACAAAGGACTACGGATTCGAGAACATGCCGTACGAGTACAAGCTTAACCACCTGCGCGGCGTGCTTGAGGCTGTCCCTACCGAAGTACGTAAGATTGTCACGTCCGCCATGCAGGGGCTTGCTTGCTGGGCGTAAGTCCTTGATTTTAATAAGAAAACCAAAGTAATTAAAATATGCTATACGACTACGTAAAAGAAAAGCACCCTAAAGCGGTGACAAGTCCGTTCTACACGCCTAAAAAGCCTTTTGACGTGCAGGTAGCTGGAGACATTCTTGTGGAGTTCTGCGGTATCTGCGAACGAGTAGGTCTGAATTACCGCGTGATCTTTGGAACGCTGTTGGGCATATACCGGGACGGAGACTTGATAGAGTGGGACGCAGACACTGATTTAGGGCTGCATGCAGGTCAAGAAGCTAAGCTCGTAGAGTGCATTCCTGAGATTGTATCAAACGGATACACTGTGGAGCGCGTTACGCAGAACGTGCTTGTTAGCTTCGGTAAGCACGGTCACTACTTGGACGTTTACTTGTACAGCGGGAAAGGAACGCTTAAATGCAGTTCGTACAGCCTACCTGATTCAGACTTCAAAGGCTCATCTATACTGAACTTCAGAGGTACTGAACTTAAAACCGTGCCAGATCCTGAGGGCTTTATCGTCAGCCACTACGGAAAAGACTGGAAGACACCTAAGAGAGGATGCCCTGCGCGTCCGCAGTAACATGGATAAAGAATACTGGAAATCGTACTACGAGAAGCACGGACAGCCCTTTCAACCGTCGCCTTTTTGCCTGTTCGCCCTAGACAATTACCTAGAAAAAGGAGACTCCATTATCGATCTTGGATGCGGCAACGGTCGAGACTCCGTGAAAATGGCTGAAGAAGGCTTGCGCGTTGTAGGCGTTGACCAGTGCTGTACGGTTATTGACAGCCTTAACGCCAAGCAAATCCCTGATGCAACATTCATAGGTTGCGGGTTCGAGAGTATGCCTTCGCATCTTAAAATAAAACACGCGTACTCCCGTTTCAGTCTTCACTCTATACCAGAACACGTAGAAGATGTACTCCTGGCGTGGGTATCAACCCACCTAGAAGACGGGTACTTCCTGATAGAAACACGCACGGACAAAGACGATCTTGCAGGGAAAGAGACTGACCACTATAGGCGGTTTTTGAGTGCTGAGAATCTAGTGTGCAAGATGATTCGTTGCGGGTTTGAGATTGCCTACATGGAACACGCCAGAGGGTTTTCTAGGTACGATAGCACGTTCGGGGTGGACTACAACAGCGATGACCCGTACCTCCTAAGAGTTGTCTCTAAGCTAAAGACTAAGGCAGGGCGGGGAGGTTTCTGAGCGCGAAAAGCAAGGACGCAGCCCTTCTTCCTTCAAGCAGTTTGACAGTAACTTCGACGCCCTGCTCAAGAGTATTGAACTGTGGGAACGTGGGAAAGTTTCTGTCAACAGCCTCCCATTTAAGGCTGGACGGGTTGTTGCGGGGATACTCGTCAATAATCAGACCCCGAGTCACCTTACCGTCTATGCACTCACCTACACACGCGTACAGGGTGTAGCTTCGGGTGCGGATTGGAGAGGGCGGACTGGCCTTCTTGTGTAGAGAAACAACGTAAGTAGTCATACCTTTAAGAACGTATTTAGTTCGTGAAGAATACTAAAAAGGGGAAAACCGAGGGAGAGATGCTTGAAGGGCTAGACTACCCTGTACACTACGAGGTTCACTACGCTGACCCAAGCGACAGCGTGGATGGAGGCGACGACCTCGAAGACATGAGCGGATGGGACCCTAACACCTACGCAGACGCTCCTAGGCTCCTTTACGTCGACGCACTCAAGGGTGATGAGCTCGTAGGTCGTGCCTTGTTCGGGGTACACGACGACGTAGGGGTAATAGAGCTGGACAAGATTTACGTAAAGCACGAGGAGCGGCGCAAAGGAGTAGGTACTGAACTCATAAACACGGCTGCCGAGGAAACAGGACTTAAAGTGTGGGCACCCCATGAAACAGACACGGGGCGGGCGTTGATGAAAAGCTTTAAGAGCAATAACCCATCTGCGACAATGGAAGCTGTCTGCGTAGCGGTAGCGGAGTCAGGCGGAGACCTAGAACTTACGCACTTCGAGAAGTGGCACGAGCTTGGTGATCCCGTCGAGGATGGAGAGTTTAACATGTACGTTGTAGTCGCTCGCGTAGGCGGAGAGTTCGCAGGGTCGGCTGAGTTTATCGTGACAGATGGGTACCTTCTCCCTAACAACGTAGAGGTCAAAGAAGAGTACAGGAGGCAGGGCATAGCGACCAAGATGTACGTCTACGCAGAGCAGGTCAGCGGTCTTAAAGCTCAACCTCACAGTATTCAGTCACCGCAAGGTAGGGCTTTGTGGGCGAATCCTAACAGACCTTTCGGTGAGGCTACTCTGGTTGCCGAGGCAGTCACGCAAGGTTTCCCGACTGTTAAGCTTGATCAAGTGTACCACGTAGGTGAACTTGATCGCACGGCTAAGCGTAAAGGAAGCTACGAAGGAGATGGGCTGTCCGTCAGCCTGCATCCCGAAGAGTGGGGTCGTATCGCTAAGGTAGCAGGCACTCTTTACTCGCTTTACAAGCCTGGCGGTGAGTTCCTTGACATCCACGAGCTGACGGACGAGCAGAAGCGTGTAGTGCGAAGGTACGGTATTGAAAAAGGGTACGCTAAAGAAGGCACCGTCTACCGTGTGAACTTTGACGACGAGTACGGGGACGGAAATTACATGCTGTTTGACAACCCCGAAGAGGCTCAAGAAGAAGCGGATATGTACGAGACTGAGGTGGTAGAAGTAGAGAGTGCGCTCGCATCTTCAGAGCTTACTGCAAGGATGTTTCAGGGGGACGCGACTGACCCGTCACAGGTAGACCATTTTCTAGCGGTAGTGTACGCCGAAGACGTACTTGATCTGGACGGCGTTTGGTGGGAGGACGTCCTCGACGAGATGGCACTCTCTGCACCTCGCGGCACTATTTTCAACGGTAAACTCCCCGAATGGAGCGTAGTTAAAGCATGAACAAAGTCACAACCCGCAAACAACAGCTTTCAAACCTCCTGAAGGAAGTAGATCCGAACTACGAATACCCGTACATCACGAGAGAGGTTATCGCAGACATGGACGAAGCGTTCGGTGAGGTGCCTGATTCTCTGGAGCTAAGCGGGCGCAGCAAGTTCTTTATCCGTGCCTACAGCGGAGACAGCTATGTTGAAGCGCGATACGAAAACGCTGAGTACTTCTACGACGCGTTGGAGGCTCTTGGGTACACAGGCATAAAGCGTGGATTCAACTTTCGTGATGGGTGGGATGATGACGAGCATACTGCCACGTACACCGTACACCGTGACAAAGTGGCTGAGAGCGCGTGTGGACTTGCCGACAAACTCCTTAGCGGCGAGCTGAGGTCTATAAGCGAGGCAGATTACTTTGACGGCGTGGAAACTCCTGACGAAGGTGAGGGTTGGAAGAAGTTCAACGTGGACAAGTCGGTCGGTATCTCTGTCACCCAGGACGGAAACGAAGTCACTGTGGTACAAGACACCCACGGCGGGCAGCCAGAAGTCCAGACGTTCACGTTACCTGGACCCGCTCAGGCACGCCAGCTGTACGGTCTCCTTTCCCGCCTAGAAAACCACTAACCCAACCAAACAATGCCAGAAGATAATCCTCAAGACCCAAACGACCTCAATAACGACGGACTCCACGACGGGTACCAGTTCAGCGCAGACGAGGTCAACTCAATTGACTGCGTCAAGGACGCCAAAGCTCTCGGACTGGACATGCGTGCAATCGACACCAAAATGAACGAACTACCGAACGCACGTGCGTTCGTCAAGTGGTACCAGGAAGAATACGGCCCTGTTGAGAAAAAATAGTTGACTCCGACTCCATCGTAAGGCACACTCGCCTTTTTACTTAACCTATATCGCGTTTTCTATGCACACGAGAAATACAATGACTGAGATAAAAACCTCCCTACAGGGTGGCCTCTTTCGTTGTGCATGACCGTTTGCAGCATTTCTTCAAGAAGCCCGCCCTGAGCAATCAGTGCGGGTTTTTTGTTCTTTGACACAGTGGCAGGATAGAGCAGTGGTAGCTCGTCAGTCTCATAAACTGAAGGTCGTCGGTTCAAATCCGACTCCTGCTCCCATCCCATTCCGGACCTTTAGCTCAGTCGGTTAGAGCAGCGGCCTCATAAGCCGCGGGTCCTCGGTTCAAGCCCGAGAAGGTCCACCATACCTCTCGAAGATCGGCAGAGCTTGTACATACGCGTACAAGAGAGTTGTGTCGACTTTTCCAGCCAGGATAGCTCAGTTGGTAGAGCGGCTGTCTTGTAAATAGCGGGTCGTCGGTTCGAGTCCGACTCTTGGCTCCACTTTTGCCGCGTTAGTGTAGTGGTCTAGCACATCGCCCTTTCATGGCGGTATCAGGGGTTCAAACCCCCTACGCGGTACTCTTTTCTTCGTATTCTACAGTCTCTCCGTAGTGGCGGGCTACGAACTTAACAGCCTCGTAGAAGTTCATGGGCTCATACGCGCTTCGCGTCCTGCTGAGGAAGTAGCAGTCCTCGTTTCCAGTGTACATTACCTTGTCGAGCACGCAGAACCTGAATATATCTCCGCCGCGCCCTGAAGAGTAGCAGTAAAACAAACCGCCCGCAGGGTACGTACGGTGCGGCGTGGTGTGCTTTCTCCAGGCACAGCTGTAGTTGGGTATGCGGAATGAGGGCGACTTTTCCTCGCTGAACGGAGATAAGGCTACCCAGCACGTGCCTGCCCTGTTAAGCGTGAGAGGGTTGTGTTCCCACAGACGCGGAAAGGCGGACTCGACGAAGTCCTTAGCAAGGTACGTGTTCCGTAGGTGTTCGATAAACTCTCTTTTGATTTTCATGGTAAAGTAAAACCTGCCGAGTATGATCACTCCTCGACAGGCACAATAATTGGCGTCAGGCGTAACGCCCTCTGAACAGGGAGTATGGTGGTTCTCAGCTAGAGACGCCCGTTACTGGTGCCAATACACGATAGAACAGCTTTTATTCCGAGATAACTCAGTTGGTAGAGTAGGCGGCTGTTAACCGCCCTGTCGCTGGTTCGATCCCAGCTCTCGGAGCCACTTATACACATGGGGGCGTAGCTCAGTGGATAGAGCTGCGGGTTTCTAACCCGTAGGTCGGGGGTTCAAGTCCCTCCGCCCCTGCCACTACACTTTGCGGGCGCGTAGCTCGACGGCAGAGCAGTGAGCTTTTAACTCATTGGTTGGGGGTTCGAGTCCCTCCGCGCCTACCAGACACAATACGCTGCACCGTGGCAGGGAAAAAGCTGTTTCCGCGTGCAGTGCGGAAGCCACGACGGTTCAACTCGTCAGCTACATACTTGAAAGTGGCATCTGGCTTATCCCTGCGTATGTCTTCGATCACGGGGAGCAGGTTTGAGCGGTATTCAGAAGCGTTGCGCTTAATCGACTTCAGTGCTTCGTTCCATGCCGCGCGGGGGCGCGGATTACCGAGTTTCTTACCGCGTGCCTTGACCTGTGCGAGGGCTGCGCGGGTACGCTTGGATATTTTTTCATTCTCTTTCTGAGCGTACAAGGCTGCGTGTCCTATCGTATTCGGATCAGCGTCGGGCATCTCGACCGCAACAAACCTTACGCCTAGCCCTGACATTACGAAACATGCGTTTCTCGACAAGCACTCAACCGACTCGACGACTAAAGTAGCTCCTTCTTGGTGCGCCCTAGACACAGCCTCTCGTAGTACAGGGCGCTCGTTGTCCCGCCCTGATGCGAGTTCTGAGTACTCAGCCACCAGTTCGTTATCCCCTACGTACTTTTTTACAGCAGCCTCCTGCGCTTTAAGCCCGAGTCCTGATCTCCACTGCATCTTAGTTGCCACCCTGTAGTATGCTACGTACTTCACGCTAGATAGAACGCTTTTACGCGAGAGGCTGTATTTATAGTATGATACCTATAGCAGCACTCATCTCGGGCGTATTCAAGCCTGTCATGGACTTGATCAGCAAGTCCACCGTCGACGCCACTGAAAAGGCGAAAATCGAGGCTGCCTTGCAACAGGCTCAACAAGAAGCTGTCCAGAAGGCTCTCGACATCCGCAAGGAAGCGATCAGCGCGAACGCCAAGGTTGTTGCGGCAGAGGCTACAGGGAACTTCTTGCAGCGTGCTTGGCGTCCTGCGTTCATGTATGCGTTCCTCTTTATCGTGGTGTTCAACTACATCATCACCCCTGTAGCCGAGATGTTCGGAGTGACTGCACTGTCGACCTTGTCGATGCCTCCTGACATGTGGGACCTTATCAAGCTCGGCTTCGGCGGGTACGTTGTCGGCAGGTCGGTTGAGAAGACTGCCAAGGTCGTGTCTGACGCCAAGAAGGAAGTGGCTGAAATCGAGAAGGCTTACGTGGGCGAGGATGAAATCGTGTACGAAGAAGCCGCCCCTTCGGAGGGTCATAAGCCGCGCGAGGTGCGCTTCAAGCGTAAAGGTCCTCGCCGCTAAGGCATCAGGTCAGGGTTCTCTGCCAAGTCCATGATGGTCTTGTCCTTCAGGGAGACGTAGCGGCGCAGGCTGTAGAATGCGCGAAATAAGCACTCACCACTCGCTACCGTGACTTCGCTCAGGTACGTGAAGTTCTGCTCCTTGTTATCCTGATCGACCCACTGACCGCGAGATTCCTTCAAGTACCCTGCGATTACGAAGATTTCCTTCTTGACGGGCGAGCTCAGCCTGACGCTGTCGCACCCGAGCATACGGCGAAACACCTCCTCTGCCTTTTCGACGGCGTCCCTGGGAAGTTGGGGGCATCGGTGGGTCGGTTTCCCTATGAGTGGCTCAGTCATTGCTCGGGCGTCCCCACCCAAGCCTTGATAGGCTTTCCTGCGTAGTTGTGTTCCGCCACGCGGTGCTTTCCGTCAAGTACCTCATAGCTGCCCTCTCCTAAATCAAGAACGATAACAGGCGTGTCTCTAGGCTCATCGCCTTGAGGCGGTACCTCGAAGTCTGCTAATACGTGAGGCTTAAAAGTTCTCAGCACCCATGCGTCGGAGTACCCTGCTATATGCTTTATGTCGTTGTAGTCGAGCTCTCCGAAAGCGTCTGTCAGCTCGTTGCTTTCGATCCACGCCTCCATTTCATCCGACGTCATAGTTCCAGACTCAGATAGTATAGCGCGGAGAGTATCCTCGCCTTTCATTATACGTTCAATAAGCATAATCTAAATACGCGGAAGTTTAAGCGACCTTACCTGTTCTTAAAAGGCATGCAGCAAGACATATTCACTAAACCGCCTGATACGAAATGGAACTGCCTGAACTTGGGAGCAGGTGTACAGTCCTCTACTCTCGCTCTCATGGCAGCCAAAGGCGAGGTGACACCTATGCCCGACTTTGCAGTGTTCTCGGACACACAGGCGGAACCTGGTTTTCACACTAGGCATTTACCTAAAGGTCAGCGCGAGGGCGTGTACGGGTGGTTAGACTGGCTTGAAGACCAATTACCGTTCCCTATTCACGTAGTGTCTAAGGGTAGCCTGACAGAAGACCAGCTACGCGTCAGGCGCATCCAGAAAGAAGGCTGTCAGATCGGTCCTGTAGGTACGCCATACCTACGCCAAACGATACCTATATTCGGTATCAAGCCGAACGGGGACGTAGGCGCTTCTATGACTCGTAAATGCACGGACGAGTTCAAGGTACGCGAGATCCTCAAAGCGGTGCGCAAGTACTCCAAACTCCCCCGAGGTCATAAAGAGCTTCACGTAACCCAGTGGATTGGAATTTCAATGGACGAGATGTCTCGCGCAAAGTACCCTAAAGACCCGTGGACACAGCACCGCTGGCCTCTCCTAGAGCTAAAGATGAAGCGTAAGGATTGCATCCAGTGGATGATGGATAACAAATTCCCCGAGCCACCTCGCTCTGCCTGCGTGTACTGCCCGTTCCATAATGACGGGGAGTGGCTGCGCTTAAAGAATAACGACCCTGTAGGATGGAAAGAAGCTGTACGCTTCGACAAGGAGCTTCGAGACAAATACTCGAACGTGGATGAGAGTATGCAGATGGAAGTGTTCCTGCATAAGGACTGCAAACCCCTCGATGAGATCGAGTTCAAGCCTGGTCGAAAGGACGACTACGGGTTCGAGGCCGAGTGTGAGGGAATGTGCGGAATGTAGTTACTCAGAACATTTCGCTCGCAGGTCTGTCGGAAGCCAGGAAGTTCTCCACAGTTTTACCCTCAGAGCTACCTGCTGCGGCTTGCACCTCGTCAGCACGTATACCGTACTCGTCAAGTACCTTAGCGACATCAGCAATCGAGGCACCACTGAATCCGCCACGAAGTAAGTGCCTGATGCCCACCTCATTGTCGAAATGGTTGAGCACATCCGAGTACTGTCTAAAAGGCATCCCTTTCAGCACCTTCTCAATCGCCCGACGTTGGTTAGGTGACATGGTACGCCCTGCGCTGGTGTATTTTAGGTCAACGCCTAAGTCCTGTGCTGCTTTTTCTGCTGGTGTCATAAACTAAATACGTGGTTAACATTTTTTCTGTTCGTGTATAGGAAGAAGTAACAACCGTCAAAATATCGCCAAACACTATGAAGCCACCGCCACCACCCATGAATAAGAGACCAGTAAAAATGTACATCGGGAATTACGATGGACAAAGGGAGGGGTTAGTCATGGCTTCTAGTCAGAAAAATGCAGCTACCGTGGCTAGGCACACGGTGAAAGACATAAAGGAAAATTGGATTCCGCACACTCCTACAGAGGACGACTTGAAACGCTTCAAGCCTGATACGCTATACACTAAAAAGTATGACATGCGCACACATGACAGGACAAATAACGTATGGCAGGAGGGGCGCTGCAGATAAACACTCAAACAACCGTCAAAACCACTAAACATCAGCATTATGAAACCACCACCCTTGTCAGCCAACCAGAAAGCAGTGCTCACCTTCCTTGATAAGAACAAGGAAGCCCGCCTCCACGTACATTCCTACTCAGGAAGCCCTAAAGTCCGCGTTCGTCTGCAACACGAAGACCAACCTATCAAGCTGACCTACGACGCCCTGTTGTACATGGCTGACCAGAAGCTTGTGAGGAGGTGCAGAAACGACCACACTAGCTCTGACTACACTATCACAGACGCTGGAAGATCGGCTTTGCGGGGAGACTACACAGACCCGAACGCGCAGGTCAACGACAGCATCCTTGCTGAGGGGTGCGAGGAGGGTATTCCTGACGACCCCGTAGACGAAGACGTTCACGATGCCCCCCGCGCACACCCGTCCTACGGCGTAATCGGCATCAGCCATATTCAAGGGCGGGACGTGAACTTGTTCGGTGCTACGATACCGCACGACCACTTTATCAACCTCAAAATCTCAAGAGCTGAATCCAAGCGTAACGACAGCACCGACTGGATACATGCTAAAGATACGCTGGTAGAGGTGTACCTCAGCTACGACCAGTTCGTATCCCTGCTTTTCAACAGCAACGGACGAGAGACTCCCTGTACTATCCGTTACGCAGATGGCGAAAGAATGGAAGAGCCGCCGACGCCCGTCAGCCCTCGCGCACAGATTACAAACGAGTTCAACCGCATCGTCCGCTCGGCGAACGAGAACGCCAAATCTCTCGCGGAGGAGGCAAGCCGTCTGCTCAAACGCACAGGCAGTCTCGGGAAGGAAGACAAGGAAAGGCTGTTCACGCTTCTCCAAGGGGTCGTCGGCAACACCTCAAGCAACATGGAGTTCGTTCAGGAACGCTTCCAGAAAGCAATGGACAAGTCTCTGACGGAAGTTCTTGCTGGTAAAGAAGGCGGAAGCAGAAGCCTCGGTGGCAGTGTACAGCACAAGATTGAAGATCAGAGCGAATAAGTAGACCTATGCAGCGCAAAGAATACGATAAACTTAGCATGAAGAAAAACCTCTCTGGTTTAGAGGCTATTGGGGCTGTTGAGGCTGTAAAGAGACTCCAGAAAGCAGTGGACAAGTCTCTGACGGAAGTTCTTGATGGTAAAGAAGGCGGAAGCAGAAGCCTCGGTGGCAGTGTACAGCACAAGATTGAAGATCAGAGCGAATAAAAGCACCTAAGCCTGCATCCTTCTGCAGAAGCAACACCACGAAGCATTATATGAACTATTATAACGAGAACGACCCTAAAGCCGCTGCATGGCTCAAAGAGCTTGTAAAAAGCGGATGCGTGGCTGAAGGCGTCGTCGACGAAAGGAGCATTTTAGATGTCAAGCCCGCAGAACTCACCCAATACGCCCAGTGCCACTTCTTTGCTGGTATCGGAGTCTGGTCGTACGCGCTTAGACTCGCAGGAGTCCCCGACGACTACCCCGTGTGGACAGGAAGTTGCCCCTGTCAACCTTTCTCCAAAGCAGGCAAAAAAGGAGGGTTTGATGACGAGCGGCACTTATGGCCGTACTGGTTCTGGCTCATCCAGCAGTGCAAGCCTGACCGCGTCTTTGGAGAGCAGGTTGCAGGCAAAGCAGGCGAAGCGTGGCTTGACCTTGTACAGGATGACCTGGAAGCGGAAGACTATGCAGTCGGGTCGGCAGTTACCGCAGCTTGTGGTTTCGGTGCCCCGCACCAGCGAAAGCGAATCTATTGGGTGGCCGACTCCCAGCGCACACGGGTCGGCAGGGGAGATAAGTCCAGACCTTGTCCGCAAGGGGGCGAAGTGGGTGAACAGAGTGACGGGGAGGGTACTTCAGACCAACCTAGCAACCGAGGCTCGGATGCTCCTGTCAGGCTGGCCGACGCCGATGGCGGGGACGCCGAAGCAGAAGAAGTACAACGAGGCGGGAAGCTCGGACAGCTCGCGCAAGACGAGTGCCCTAGTGGGGAAGAATCTGAAAGGGCATCGGGTACTTCTTGTTCCAGACTGGAAGCCGAAGCGCCTGCTGGCTTCTGGAGCAACGCAGACTGGCTCTTTTGCAGAGACGGAAAATGGCGACCAGTTGAACCCGGCTCTTTCCCGCTGGCTGATGGGACTCCCGCCCGTATGGGACGACTGCGCGGCTACGGCAATGCAATCGTTAGCGAACAAGCCAAAGCCTTCATCGAGTCCTACTTTGAGGCACTCTGATATAACGCCCCGAGAAGCGAAAGCCGAAGGGCTGTTAGGGTGTGATCGTAAAGGCGATCGCACAGCCTCTGCCGCTCTCACCGAGAAGCTCACTGGTGTCTTGCAGGACAAGGTACGTAAGTCAGCTTGTGAAGTGTACGCTGTATCCTTGAAGCACAGCACAACTCCCGCAGGACGTCCGCTCCCTCAGTTTATTTCGTCCGTGATTAAGTCAGCATACTCGACGGGCTGGCTGACCCCTACGGTCGCGAACCCTTCGGGCAGGAGTCCAGAAGCTATGCAGCGTCGGATGGAGAAGCGAGCAGAGACAGGCCGAACCTCGCTAAGTCCTGGCACTCTTGGTGAGCAGGCTGTCTTGTACGTCGGCGCAGCAGACCCTCCCTGGAAGATGCCTTGCAAGGACTGGCGTTTAGCGCGTGAGGTCACGGACGGAGTACATAGTAAGGTACACTACGAAGATCCTGCCGAGGGAGGCAGCCTGAACCCGCATCACTCGCGCTGGCTGATGGGACTACCTCCTGAGTGGGACGACTGCGCCTTGCGTGCTTTTAACCCTACTACCACTGACAACGGACCTATGGAATACGAAATCATACACGGGGATTGCCTAGAGACGCTCAAGGAACTGGAGGATAACTGCATAGACGCTATCGTCACTGACCCGCCGTACGGTCTCGGCAAGGAGCCTGACCCTCGTGAGGTGATGCGGGCATGGCTTGAGGACAAGGCTTTCCAGTCTAAAGGCTCTGGCTTCATGGGTAAGAGGTGGGACGCCTTTGTACCTTCTCCCGCGCTGTGGATGGAGTGCCTTCGCGTACTCAAGCCGGGGGGACACCTGCTCTGCTTTTCAGGTACTCGCACTGTGGACTGGATGGGTATGTCGATCAGGTTCGCAGGGTTCGAGATGCGCGATCAGATTTACTGGCACTACGGATCGGGCTTCCCCAAGAGCATGGACGTCAGCAAGGCGATTGACAAAGCGGCTGGTGCTGAACGTAAGGTTATCGCCACTAAGCGCGTAAAGGGTGGAGGTACGGAACACCTTAACCGCTCGAACGCAGACAGCCACGGCTACAGACCTGACGGCTACCAGAAGGGTGAGAACGTGCTGGATGTTACCGCACCAGCCACAGACGAGGCTAAGCAGTGGGAAGGGTGGGGAACAGCCCTTAAACCCGCCTCAGAGCCTATTATAGTGGCTCGTAAGCCTCTTGAGGGTACGGTAGCCGCCAACGTCCTGAAACACGGTACAGGGGCGATTAACGTGGACGGGTGCAGGGTAGGCACTACCAGCCAAGGACGCTGGCCTGCCAACATCATCCACGATGGCAGCGACGAGGTACTCGAACACTTCCCCGACTCCAAGGGCCAGCAAGGTGACGTGAAGGGTACTGAGAAGTCACACACTGGAGACGAGAACACCAACTGCTACGGAGAATACGGACGAGTACCTTTTGAAAAGCGCAAGGAGACGTCCACCTCATCCGCTCGATTCTTTTACTGCGCCAAGGCTCCCAAGTCGGAGCGTACGTGCAAGGGCGCGATCGAGAACAAGCACCCCACGGTCAAGCCTGTCGCACTTATGCGCTACCTCGTGCGTCTTGTCACACCGCCTGACGGAATAGTGCTTGACCCGTTCTGCGGATCAGGTACAACAGGGGTCGCTTGCGTCGAGGAAGGCTTTGACTTCCTTGGGATCGAGCAAGAACAGGAGAGCGTAAGCACTTCCGAGAAGCGCATTGAATATACGTTAAGTCATGCAAACAAGACCAAATAAAGGCCTAAGCACTACGTCCTCTTACATGCGAGCATTGCTAAGCAAAATGACCAAGCAAGCAGGACATGGGAGGGAGCTCGCTCGTACCCGCGAACGACGCGCAGCTGTGATTGCTAAGATGGAGAAGCGGAACGGGATACTTTAGGTTCGCACCGACCCTTCCTGACAACGACCCAGTAGCAGTGTACGTTCTTGGCGTGGTGTGCCTTCTTCCAGCGACCGCTGCGCATGTTGCCACCGCACGGGTCGCGCTTTATCACAAGGTCACACGGCGTCAGCCCTACTGAACTCACGACCGCATTGAACAACTGCAGATTCCATTGGTACCTGTGGTTGTGGATGTAGTCCTTGATTTTGGCAAACACCAGTCCATCGTCCTTGAGTACCCGCTTAGCTTCTGTCAAGAACGGCTCGTGCATTGAGGCGATGTTGTCCTGAGCTACGCTCATGTGTAGCCCGTAGCCATTGGCGAACCTCTGGTTAGACTTAGGGCTGGCAGCAGCGGTTGGGAGGTGCGGTGGATCGTACACGAGGACGTCCACGCTACTGTCGAGGTCAGGGAGGCTGTCCCACGTAGCCACGCAGTCAGGGTTTACTGAAGGGTCGGCATCGTAGTAAGTGACTTTGCTCGACCACGCGCACCCTTTCCACATCTTGCGGGTGTTGCAGCACACGTCTATGATGCGCGTGGCATAGGGCGCGTAGAAGTCAAACATAGCCTCCAGCAAGGTGTTGTCCCTGCCTATCCACACTGATTCAAGTCTATCCATAGGTTTAGAAGTACTTGTTTTTACCCTCTACAAGACTAAACTCGGCTTTAACGCGGTAGGGTAAGGGTGCGTTCATAGGCACAAGCAGAGCGGTAGCAGCGGCGCACGGCCACAGAGCCAGTAAGAATAAAGCCAGGAACTCGTTTTTCAATGACAGTTTCATCACTTGCGGCGACGCTGTGCTTTGCGCATGGCGCGAGCAGCTTTGCTCTTTTTACGATTAGCCGCCTTCTTTCGAGGGTCGGGCAAGGCTTTCAGGGGAGGCCTCTCTGCTTCGGTCGATGTCGCATAGACCGAGGAAGTGCTGTGCCTCAAGGCAGCACCAAGCGCAATCCCATCCGTCGTCTTGGAGTTTTCTTGCTCGTATGGCTTCCGAAACTCGGGAGGGACTGTGCTTACGCGTCCTCCTGACTCTTCCAACGCCGAGATCACCTGTGTGAAAGCAGGATTGTACTCGTGAGCCTCCAGGGTGCGCCCGAGCTTGCGTTCTTGTTGTTTGCGCCATGACTGCATGATCTCGTCAGTGAGAGGCGCGTAAGGGTTATTCGAGAAACTTGTCATAGTCAGTCTTTTTTCTTATCTACTAGATGGCTCCACAACATCTTCCGTTCCTTCGGACTCACCAGCGCAAACCCCTCTCGATCGGGTAGGACTGCAGGGTACTGGTAACGCAGTAGTGTGCGGTGTTGGGCTGTGTGAATTGAGAAGGCCCGCATAAGGTCATCGTACGTGTCCTTGCACGTTTCGCGAAGATAGTCAGCAACCTCGGCCTCGTTGACTACGTAGTAGCGGTAGTCCGGGTCGCGCATCACCCAATCGTAATCGGTCGAGTGTACTTTCTTACCTATAGGTGGTACTTCATTGTAGGGCGCGAATGTCCTGCGGAGTAACTCTACAGGCATCGTGGTAGAGTCCGCAGAGTCTGGCTCAGAGTCGTAGTCACTGAGTGAAGGTATGACGCCAAACGCCCGCGCGACCTCGGTCAATTTGACGGGATTTCGCATACTCCGATTAATCTGCGCCACAAAGTAATCGCGATGCGCTTGGACGTGCGGACGGTATCTCTCGGGAAAATCCTCGACCGTGTCGTATTTGAACTCGCGGCTCATCCAAGTTATGACACCTTGCAAAGCAGTATAAAGGGCGTTTTCTTCCTCAGTAGGTTCGTCGGGGCGTTCCTTGTAAACGTTCCTGACGTCATCAAGGAGTTCGTCGATAGTCTCAATGCCCTTGTCATGCCTCAGAGCCTCGATGTACGCAATGAGCTCGTTGTAAGGGATAGGCTTGGGTTTGAGGTCATGGCGTATCCCTTCCCACCCGCAGTCGCAGGTAATACGGTTCGTGTCTTTGAATGGCTTGCCCTTGTGGAAAGTGCAGCACACGTATGTGGGCACCTTGTGCCACAATAGAGTTGCCCATTTATCCGAGCCACACTCGGGGCAGCAAGTGTGGACAGCGTAGTAATCCTCTTTGGTAGCGTATAGCTTTTCTTCACACATCGTCTTTTAGTTTGGTTTGGTTTCTACTGTTAGACTTCAATCGGTCTTTTCTCCGATCCCGCCCGTCGCTTACGCCTCTCATGTATGCGCATAGCAGTGCATCTGAGTCCGACTCCAGCTCAAGACGCTTTATCGTCTGGTTCAGCTCTTCGATCTTTTTATCCCGACAACGGATCTGTTCTTTGAGTTCAGTCAGCTCCCGCTCGTAATCATAAATAGGTATATCGCTCATTAGGTCAAAGAGTGTGGTTTTACGCTCCAGCTTGCAATGCGCTCGGCAATACGGGCTTCTACGGCTTCGCGAGCCTCACGTGTAGGCGTCCAATGACCCCACAGGTCAGCAGGGATATTGTCCCAAGCTTCGTAGTGGGGTTTGACTTTGAACCCCCGACGCTCACAGTCCCGCACGATGGTCTTGTAGCGCGAGAACAGGTAGCCGAGCTTGTCGTAGAAGAAGCGGACGTGACCGTTGCCGAGAGTGAAGGTATCAGGGATAGGTTTGGAAAGGTCGGCGCGTCCAGTGCGTACAGCGTTCGGGATGCGGGTGAGTTCGCGGAACTCAGCAATCAGGTGCTTGTCGTGGAGTTCCATTGGAGGTATTCCTGCGTTAATTCTCGTCATACCCATTCCTATACATGAAGGCCGAAAATGTTAACCACCTCACCCGTACGGCGCGATGTCGATACGAGGTGTCGGGTGGTCTTGCTTCACCTTATCGCGGATCCACGTAATCCAGTCTTTAGGGATAGGGTCGTACCCGATTCCGTACGAGATGCTAATAGTCGGACGTTCAGGACGTTTAGGATTGTGAAACTTTGCCGAGCCTTCGTCGAGGTCAACGTTCAACCTGTGGAAGGTACGCTTGAACAGCTTGCACTTGCTCCTGTGCTGAACGTAACGCACAATGGAGAAGGTACCCCTGTACATAACCCCGTTTTCTTCCCACAACGCCTTGACGCTCTCAATAGTTTCGCCGTCCCCCTTATAGTACCCGAACAGCTTTGCCTTGACTGCGATAAATTTGCTCCACTTACAGGAGTCCAGCAGCACCATCCAGTCCTCGCTGTCGACGTCTCTCTCAATCCGGAAGCCTAGGCGTACTTTGCGCTTGGGCTTGCACGCCCGTGAAATATAGACGGTAAGAATCCCTAGTCCGATGCCTAGAGTATGCGCGAGGCCGCAGCCATCATAAGGGTCGCGCTCGTACTTGAGCATGAACACACATCGTCGCAGAGGTCTGCTGTGAATCTCAAGCCGTGACCGCAGCCACGAAGTGCTGAATATCGTACCGAGGTACAGCTGTCCGTTGCGTTTGTACTGTTCGTGCCAGCTGCGTACAGTGTGCTCCAGGTGGCATGTTATCCACCAGCGATAGAGGTGCCTGCAAGAGTGCCACAGGTTTGAGACAGGCCAGCGGGCGAGGCGGGCGGTATCTCGCGGGATCTCAATCTTTCTGTTGTCACTGACGCGGTAGCTCGTCCACGACGCGGTGTACACACCGTTGTTTATGACGTACCTGTCTCCGTCATGTATCAAGTAGCTCCCGAGACCAGGTTTCCCGAGTTGCTTTAAGCACACGAGAAACATGCGGATGCGTAGAAATATGCGACATAGGTTTTCCATGCCTTGTAGAACACTTTTAACCGATACTGTAAAAGGTATAGTACGTATGTCATAGCTTTCATGTTCTAAATATAATGATACCTAAAGGAGAAAGACTGGTGTGCTGGTTTAGCTGCGGTGCAGCGTCAGCCACTGCAACTAAGCTTGCCCTAGATGCCTGGGAAGGTGATAGCATTATCTACTACCAGGACACTGGCGCGGAGCATCCTGACAACAAGAGGTTCATTGCCGACTGCGAAAAGTGGTACGGAAAAGAAATCAATATACTCAAGAACCCCAACTTTGAAGATATATGGGACGTTTTCGAGAAGACGCGCTGGCTCGTAGGCGTCGGGGGAGCGCGTTGCACCACAGAGCTGAAGAGGAAGGTGGCCGAGGGTGTCCTTAACCACATGAAGGATGTCGAAGTCTTTGGCTACACCAGCGAGGAAAAAGACCGCCTTAACCTTTACATAGAAAACAACCCCGAACGCAACGTCTGGCCTATTTTGATCGAGGAAGGTATCGGTAAGAAGCGCTGTTATGAGGTGATACAGGAAGCCGGTATCGTTCTGCCGTACATGTACCGTATTGGGTACAAGAACAACAACTGTATCGGCTGCGTGAAAGGTCAGCAGGGGTACTGGAACAAGATACGCAAGGACTTCCCAGAGGTCTTCGAGCGCATGACAAAGATGGAGCGCAAGCTCAACGTAGCGATCAACAAGAAGTACGTCAAAGGCAAGCGCATCCGTGTATTCCTTGACGAACTTGACCCTAATGCGGGACGCTACGAAGACGAGAAGATCTCCTGCGGACTGTTCTGCGGGTCAAACGAACCTGTATCTGAGGGAGAGGAGATATGACGTTTAGAGTAACACTTGAAACAGGCGAGCAGTTCACGCTTGAGGCTGCCAACGAAGAAGAGGCGAACGAACAGGCTGTTGACTTCGCCCCGTTCGGTACAGTCAAAGAGATTGAAGAAGCAGACTAAGCAGACTACCGCAGTCCGTCTCTGTACCGCTCTTTCTTGTTTATCTCGCGTTGCAGGTTGCCTATCTTCACAGGATCAGACTCCTGAGCGAGCATAGACCTGAGTTCACGAAGCGTAAACTTCCATAGCTTCGGACGTCCCATAGGATCGTACCTGTCGTTTTCAAGGGCAAGTATGGCTCTTTCAGTGTTCACCCCTTAAATACTCTCTGTGAGTTGGTGTACGCTGACACTAGGCTCCCTCTCGCTTACCTCTGCCAAAACATCCTCCCACGCGCTTACAGGTACGTAGGAGCGTTCTTCACCGTCTTCATCGTAAGCGATCACTTCTCCGCAAGCGGTTTCAATGTCGTAGAAGGTGTACTCCACCCTTTCCGTTCCGAACTCGTGGTCAAAGGAGTCGTCACCTGCGCAGACGTCGACGTCGACGTAAGCGACGATTTCAATGCCTTCAATTTCCTTCTCTACAATGACTTGCTCTACCATACCCCTTCCTATACATGAGGGGCGAAAATGTTAACCGATCCTTTAACTTAGGTCGGTCAGTTCTCTCCACTTCTTAGCATAGCGGTCATTCCATTCAGTTTGAGGCAATTCTTCACTGTCCCCAAACTGGCAGGTCGTACCCCAGGGGTCTCCGATTCTTGATGATGTGTACAAAGGCATCGCAGGTGCGTACACTTCTTCGCGGCTCCTGTACCAATTCTCGACTGCGAGGTCTTCTGGACAGGTGATGCATTCGGGACGTTGAGGGATCACTGTAGGCGTCCTTTACAGTTATGGGCGTATGCCGCGCGGACTCCTTCAGGGTGGATCATCACGACTTCCGCCCAATGATTTAACATCGTACAGCTTTTGTGGTAGTACTTCTTGTCCTGCCTACCTCTGTTCGGGTCAAACAGAACAAGGTGACACTCGTCGGGATTGTCGGCTGGAGCAGCGTAGGCGACTATCCGATGCAAACACGCTTCAAGGTTCAAGCTTGGTACAGTCAGTAAATGGTACATGCCGTACATAAGCGCACCCTTAGTGCTTGGGCTCCAATACCCGTACAGGTGCTTGTTGAGAAAAGCTTCCTCGTCGCTAGGGTACAGACCTTCTCCCCCTGTTTCCTTGATAACGTCCTCAATCGCTACTCCAGTGACCATAGACAAGCACGCCTGCATGCAGGTGACGTCGGTAGGCTGCCTGACAAGCTGGATAAGGCATGGGTTTTGGACTATCGTGCAGTCTGTGGCGGCTGTTTCGTTATTCATACACCCTAGAACAGAATCGCAGGTGTATAAAGAACGGCGGGACGGCTCTACCCCTAGAAACGCCCCGCCGTATATTACCCTTTTCCTGATCAGGAATTGTTTCTTGCGGCCTTTATTACAGCCTGAATATCTTCGATCGAACCTTCCCAATCTATCTCACTGGCTAGGCCTTTGTCAAGGACGCGTACCATGTCCGCATACATCTCGACAAGCGTTTCTGCCTGACCTTGGAAGCTGTCTGAGTATGTGCCTTTCTCATTCAGCTTGTTTTCGTATGCGAGCGCAAAGACCCACGCGCGAGGATCTCCGTAGTACAAGCTCCCTGGTCTGTCTTTTTTGATGTAGTGAGCGTTTGTGAGCAGGATTACCTGATTACGGTTCACGTCCAGGTTTTCATCCACGGGCGCGTATTCATCAAGTAGCTCGGGGGCAGAGTAATCTGCGAAATAGTCACGAATAGCCGACCTGTCCGAGTCACTCAAGTAGAAGCTCAGCCCAGCTGCTTCCCTCACGTCCTTTATCTGGTCTAACAGAGCGTAGTTCATCGCGCTTGCGATACTTTCCTCTAGTGTACCCCTGTACGTAGGGTGGGCTAGAGCTACACCATGCAGAGCTAGTTTTAAGTCTTCCTCGTCGTCGCCCATCTCCGAGAGTAACCTCCTCATCTGGTCTAGGCTCTCGACTCCATTAGCAATAAGCCAGCGGTACAAGCCTCCGTCTCCGTTGTTACTGTACGTAGTCCGAGCCTCATCAAAGTCATAGCTTGTTTTGCTTCTTGCGGTCTCGACAAAGGCTTCGTGATCGAGATCGGAGAAAGCGTCTTGTACCTTCTTGAGTTCTTCTTCAACAGCGTCTTCCTCGTCCTCGTCCAGACCGTCCGCTTCGTAGGCTGCCTGCCACACACCGATCATACTTGAACCGTAGTACTCGTCGTTCTGACGTGTCCAGAACTTGTCAATCGAGAACGTCTTGTCGTCGGTGTCGTCAGTTATCTGCACGGCCACTTGGGATACTTCGCTGTCGAGAGGTACTGCCCTGTCCTCGATCACGCCCATGTATGCGGAGTAATGGTCGGAGCTATCAGCCTTGAAAGAGTAAGTCCCCCAGTGCGGGCTGTGGTTGCGGGCTATGCACCACTCTTGGTCTTTGCAGTGGCGGTGCATAATCTCTCTCGTCTGGGCTACGTAGGCAACCAGACGCGGGCTTTGGTACACGATAGTTTCATCGCCACTGAACGGTACGCGCGGCTGAGCCAGACCCCCGTTATCCTGCCCCACTTCCTTGGCTCTGATCTTCTCGGATTGGTCGAGAGCCTGGCGAAGGGTCTCGTAGTCCTTGTACGCGAAGATGTCAGGTTTGGGCATCCTGGGTTTACGACGGTCAAAGAGGGAAAACAAGTCAGTGAGCTCGTCGTCATCAAGGTTCGCTTCAGGGTACTTCTTGTTCCAGCGTTCCTTGTTGGCGCGGGTGAAGGCTATTTCTTGCAAGAGGATGGCACGGGCTGTGAATGACTCTTCGAGGTCGTCCCTGATGTACGCGTCAACGAGACTTTCTGCTCGCTCTTTGAAGTCACTGACGGCGGCCCTGTCCACGAAGGTACCGTGGTCAAGTCCTTTAACCGCCTCCTTAACTGCTTGAAGTTCCTCCTCAATAGCCGCCCCCTCACTTTCGTCTAAGCCTAGAGCGTGGTACTCTTTCTTGTACGCGTCAATCAACTCTGACCCATCACGCTCTTTATTGTCCTTAGTCCAGAAGCTATCTATTACGCCCTCGTCAGTTATCTGGATGGCAACTTGGGACACTTCGCTGTCAAGCGGGACGCTCCTGTCCTCGATCACGCCCATGTACGCCGAAAACGCTTCAGGGTTCTCACTCTTGAACGAGTACTCGTGCCAGTGGTGACTGTTCGACTCACCACCTCTGGCTATACACCATTCCTGGTCTTTGCAGTGACGGTACACTATACTATGGGTCTCAGCCACGTAAGCGACTAGGCGCGGACTCTGGTAAAATACGGTCTCGTCACCGCTGAACGGTACGCGCGGTTTAGCAAGCCCTCCAGAGTAGGCAGTATCCTTTTCTTTGGCTTTGATCTTCTCGGCTTGGTCGAGAGTCTGGCGTAGGGTATCGTAGTCCTTGTACGTGAAAATGTCAGGCTTGGGCATTCTGGGTTTACGACGGTCGAACAAGTCGAACAGCTCAGCGAGTTCCTCGTCTGACAAGTTAGCGTCAGGGTACTTCTTATTCCAGCGTTCCTTGTTTGCTCTTGTCAGTGCCACTTCTTGCAGGATGATGACGCGGGCGGTTGTTGACTCTTCCTTCATAAGCTAAATACTACTGCGCGTACCGTTGTATGTAGTATATGCCCTTCCTTATAAACCCGTTTATCCTTGCAGCAGCCGGTCCTGGACCCACTCCCGGGCCTACTCCTCCTACGACTTCCGCCTTTTACGCTCTCACGTACACGGGAGACGGTACGGCTAGTCGTTCCTTTACAGGGTTCGGATTCCAGCCTGACATGATTATGATACGTCGTATAGACGCGTCTCAGGATTGGAGGGTTTATGACAGCGTACGGGGAGTGGACAAGTTTTTCGGTCTCAACGGGAACTCGGATGAAACTACAGGAGATACCGCTATAGCGTCGTTCGATGCTGATGGACTCTCTCTTGGTGCAAGTACTTTGAACGTTAATACAGGCACGTACGTGTGCTACGCCTTCAAACAAGGTACGCACTTCCAGATCCTGGATTACACAGGCAACGGGGCTTCCCGAGACCTGGCTCACGGCTTGGACGACACCCCGGTGTTCCTTTTTGTACGGCAGCGCGACACGGCTACTCAGTCGGACTTTAACCGTAGCGTTTTCTGGATAGACCAGTTTGCGGCGAATCAAAAAGCAGAGTGGGACTACGACCTCGGTACGGACGCGGTAATATGGGACAACACGCTGCCCGACGCTACTAACGTCTCCGTAGGGAACAGTGACGAAGTAAACGCGTCGGGGTCTTCTTACGTCATGTACGTCTTCGCGGCTTCCGCAGGCTTCTTGACCTCGCTGAACTACTCGGGAGACACTACAGACTTCGATTACAACGCCCCTAAAGACTTGGCGCCGCTCGGAGGACGTATGGCAGGCTCCTTCATAAAAAGGATCGACTCGACCGAACATGCCCGAGGTTACGTCGGGTGCCGAGAGGTGAACGTCGACAACTTCTTCTACTCTCAGTACCTCTTCTACAGCAGCCTCACGCCATCCACGTCTCAAGTTGCGGCCACGACACACGATGTAATCCGCTACTACTCCCGAGACGGCTCCCGTAACGAATGGGGAGGTACCTACACCATGCTGGCTTTCACGAACACGAACGAGTACCTGAAATTCCCCGAAAGCAACCTGGTAGGGGCTTGGCCTTGGTCGGGAGGTTACGACGGTGACTTCGACCTTACCGTGTCTGTTCTGTACGCGATAGACACGAACGAGTATAACCTTGCGAACCCTGTAACCTCAGAGCGTCCTGAATACATACACACAGACAGGGTACTTGATTTTGACGGGGTCAATGAGTCTGTCTTCTACGTCCACGGCAGTGAGCTGGTGACAGCCAGCGCAGGCTTTACCCTTGTCCTCCTCGCAACCCTGGAAGCCGTAACAGGGACTGACGTTCTATGCGGTCTCGGTAGCAGGACTGAGGATACCAGTTGCAGCCTGATTGCTAACAGCTCCGGATACGTCGGTCTTCGCTCCCAGAAGGACGGAGGTTCGGTTGTGACGCAAGTAGGGAGCGTGGACTACAGGGACGCTACGCTTCACATGTGGTCATTAACAGTGTCCAGTGCTAACCTGCAACAGGTGTACGTTGACAAGAACTCTACGCCGATAGCATCAACAACCTCCTCTTTCGACTACAGCACCAACGAACTCGTAGGTGTAATCCTGGGCGGACGCTTCTCTAATACATTTGAGGCTGACCACGGCGACCTCAAGGTGAAAGGGCTATTCCTCTTTAACAAGGCACTCACCCAAGCTGAGCGCGACCATATTTTCGACACTTACGCCATCTGCACTTCCTAGCCATGATTGACATTATTGTATTTGACACTGACGAAGAGCGAAACGCCGCTATTCAGGACTTGAACTTGCAGTTGGGGTTACCTAACGAGGAGGCTGAAGCATACGACCACGCCTCCGTCTACACGCCTATTACGAGCGGAGAGTACGCAGGTAAGCCCTACATAAAGAATTGCGCACACTGTGACGCAGCAGGTAAACTGGGGCGTACCTGTGTAACCGTCCCTAAGTCCGACTTCAGTTAGGGTCTTTCGGAAACCCACGACCTGGAACAGTTAAGCTATTATGACGCGGAAGCCATCAGACTCGAACAATAAAGACGCCGAACACCGTGCAGGACACCTGAAAGCAAGTGAGCTGACAGAGGAGGACGTCGAGCAGTTACGCGACCTTGCCGAGAACACTCCGTACAAGCTGCCGTGGGAGTGCTTCTGGAAGGGTAAGCGTTTTCTCGTGGAGGAGCTACAGAGGTTCTTGTGGTACTACGACAACAAACCAGAGCTGCGCGACAGTATGGCGGTCGAGTACCTTGTCGTGCAGGAATCCGTATGCGAAAGCGAGTCGATGCGGCGCGATGCTCTGGACGCTGCCGTACATACCGACGAGGTGATGGGACTATTCCTAGATTACATGGACTCTGGGCCACTGGACGGAGGCTGTTTAGTACTGGCGCACGCACTCAAAAACCTGCACCCGCGCGGAGAGGTCGTACATTTAGAGAACGCAGAGACAGGCGCGGTTGAGCACTACGGGCTCATGCTCCCTAACGGAGAGGTGCTGGACGGCGACGGACGCCACCGTGACGACAAAGCGTGGATGGAGCATTTCGCTGAGGTGGAGCATATCTACGGTAAGTTGAAAGTAGGCGTAGGAGAGCCTCCATACAGCAACGTGCCTTTCAGCCAGGAAGCGGTCAATAACATAGCGGATACTCTCAGGCGAGTGCTGGACGTGCAGGAATCAGTATGCGAAAGTGTCTTTTCGAGCGGGTACTGCGGAGAGTATGCGATAGCCCTGCATGAGGTTACAGGCTACCCTATCGTGGTGTTCGAGGAAAGGCGGTACGATGACTTTGAGGAAGAAGACTACTGGTCGTACGCTCACTACGCTGTACGCACGCCTGACGGGTTGTACAAGGACTGCGATGGAGTGCATACCGAGGACGAGATTAAAGCTGAACTGTTAAGTGCAACTCTTGAGCCTCTACCTCCTGAGGATGTACGTGTACGTGAAGTGTCGCCCGAGGACATTGACGAGGAAGCAGGCGTTGACGAGGAAGCCCTAGAGTCCGCACGCGAAACCCTCGAACTGAGTGAGTCCTGTATCTCTGCCCTACTGGACGGGAAAAGCACTGCGGAGGTAATACAAGAGACCGCAGTGTACTCGGACGAGTTGCCTATCACCGTAGTCCAGCGGGATGGCGACCATGACTACGAGTACGTCAACGGCATTATGTACGAGCTCAGTGGGAAAGATGATCGAATCGTGGACATTGACCTGATCGAGGCGACCCCTGAGAACACCTTCGAGGAAGACCAGATTGAGAGGTACATTGAGTACATTGAGGACGGCGGCGTGCTAGAAACCTTCCCTGTTCAGTCCGAGCCTCTAGGCGGTGCGCGGAACTTGAGCGAGATGCTCGAATACCTAGACGACAGTGACAACTTCGACACTCTGTGGGAGATAGGATCAGATCTGAACCTGCCCAAGGGCTACTACAAATGGACAGAGTGCGCTTATAACGGCCACATGCACGGGGTAGGCTATGTTGACTTTGAAAGCATACGCACGGTTGAAGACCTTGCCCGCGAGTTCGGACCAAACAGCCTCGACGACTTCGATGAGGAAGAGGTCGAGGCTGAGGGATGGGAGTGGAACGAGGACATGTACAGGTTCTTTGAGGCAATACTTGAGCATTGGGAGGACGCTCAGGAATACACGCTCACTGACATGAACCACAGGTTTGAGGCAGTAAAGCGTTTGGGCAAGAAGGCTGTGTACGTCGAGGTTGTTTAAGCGTGGAACTCAATAAACGTGCAGTTCAGGCGTAGGGCTTCCTCAACCACTGCCGCAAGTTTGTCGGCAGTCTCGCGTGAGTAGCCGAGATTGATTATGTCCTCGCAAGCAGTCTCCAGCTCGTCAAAGAACGCATCGGTGATAACACCGTCGCCGATGTATAAAGTAAACCCCAGCTCCTCGACGATATTGAACAGTGTTTTGTCTTCGACCCTCAGGATGCCTGTGCGCTCCGTGAAGGGTACTCTGGTAGGGTTCAGGGTCTTAACCTCGTCCTCCTTGAGTTTGAGCAGCATACTCGCTTGTGCTTTAGTTGCCTCCACAATAGCCGCGCGGGGCGCGTTACTGAACCAGTGGTTCTGCCCGTCAGTGAGCAACTCACGAATAGGGTTGCCCCCTGTGTTGTTGAAATACTGCGCTTTTTCCTCGCAGAACTTAATTTGGTCTTCGGTAAATGTCATGTATTTTGTTGGTTATACTTTGTTTAGATTTCTTCGCCGTCGTCACCGATAGGTGCAGTCTCCAAGGTTTCCTTACCTGCGAGGACGTGCGAGCTTCCGCCTTCCATGAGGCTATCGAAGTATCCCTGAGGGCAGGTATCCACGTTTTTGCGGGGAGTACCACAGAACGAGGAGATATGACGGGACGTGGTCATGCTGTAGGTCTTCTCTGAGGTAACGTAGCCCACGTCGGGGACGTAAGCAGCCACAGGAGTCCTGTAAGAGACGAGGATGCGTACCCCGTCTTCGCGTTCAAATACAGTCTGGTTATTGGCGTTTGAGAGTATCTTCATACCCCTTCCTATACATGACCATCGAAAATGTTAACCACGTAGCTACTGGAGAGATGCGCGGTACCTGATTGACTCCTTGAAAAACCTCGTGAACATCACCTGGTAAGCCCTCTCGCGCATCTCCTGCTCGTGCTGGTTCACCCTGTTGCGGAACGTGCCGTGGTCTTTGCCCATAGCCTGTGCAATACGGTTATCACTGTAATCAGGGTACTGGTTATCCAGGAACGCTGCCATAGCGAACCTTGCGCGGGACAGATCTCGGTGTCTGCGCGGAGATTCCATTACTGTGCGGGACTTCAACCCGAAGGCTTCCTCCGCCGCAGTAGCATAGGCTTTCAGGTCATCCACCGTGAGGACGGAAGGTGGCGTACCCTCCGTCCTTCGCAAGGGGATGTTGAAGCTGGATTGCTTAGGCAGATGGTTACGCCCGATGAGTGCAAGTTTGCGACTACGAGACATACCCTTTATCGCGTGTTCACGTCTGGCCGCCGTGGAGTGGTTAGGGTACTCCTCGGTGTACACGAGCTTCACAGGCTGCCTATGCCTTGTGTACTTCGCCCCCTGGGTGGCTGAGTTGTGGTTACGCTCGCGCTTTTCAGGGTCTTTGGCGATACCCGTGTAGAACGTACCGTCTGCGCACTCTACGATATACACGCTCCAAGGTGCGCCAAGGTCTTTACTCTGCTTTGTCTCTGCGCTCATGTGCTGCTTGGTCTGAATAGGCTCCGCCCTTGTACCGCGCGTTTTTCCCGCCGACCAGCTTATCAATGTTCTCGGCAAGAATCTGGTCGCGGTCGGTGTTTGTGCTGAAGTAGATAGCGTCCAGAGCGAACCTCGCGCTGTCTAAAAGAACCTTCCAGTCAGCGTCCTGTTCGGGGTTCTTGTTGTAGATTACGAGCTTTTTGGCGGCATCCAAGATAGACTCCCCAGCCTCAATCAAGACTCTGCGTTGCGAGCGTGAGGTGCTGTGATTACTCGTGAGGGCGTGAGGTGCGGTTCTGACCCCTGTGTCCTTGTACAGCCCTTCGAGGAAGAACTCAAGGTCTCCAAGCTCTTCACGCATATTCTTTTCGTCGCCCATATCCACTGCGAGATAGTATTCCATCGTCTCTCCAGCGAACCCTATAGCCATGTGCAGGAGGGTCATGCGGCGTGCAGCCTCGGCTTCCCCTCGATCGAGGATGCCCTTGATTATCGCTGACCCGTCTTTACACAGGGAAGTGACGGTTTCTGAGTGTTGCTGTTGTATCGTTTTTGACATAGTACGTGCTGCGGATAGTACGGTGTGAAATGCGTCATGCGCCTTCTTAGCGAGCGAGACGCTGAAATTGTCATGCTCGTCCCTCAAAGACGTTTCCATGTCAATCCACCACCCTTCTTTTGTCAGAGGGAGGATCAGAGGAAGCTGCTCAGGTATGTTGCGGTGCGACAGGCCTCCAGCGAAGCCTACTCTCTTGGAGGTCTTCGGTGCTGTCCACCTTTCAGGCAGGACTCCCTTGCCTCCGCTGTAGTCGACTAGAAGTTGGTGGTTGTCTGACTCCACCTCAACCACGGCGTTGACCAGTGTTGTGACGGCGGCGTTGACCTGCGTGATGAAGGTAGTCTCAGGAAATTTGTGCAAGGCTTCTTGCAGGACGGCACTAGGGAACGTACCGTTAAGCTGTACGCGGTCAACGTAGGGAAGGAGACTGTCCAGCTTGTGCGTAAGCAATTCCTCGCGGGCAGGTGCTCCGCATACATGTAACGCCACGTGCGGTAGGTACTTCACGGCGTCTCGTATCCACTCTATGCGTGGATAACGGTTATCGGTTCCTGCGCGTTCTACGCTGTACAGAATACCGATCTCAGCGTCTAGGCGTGCCAGTGCGGGTAAGTCAGTCTTCTCGTCTGCCCCCGTGAGGGTGATGATTGGTGCTTCAGTGAGAAGGTTTGCGTCTGTTCTCGGTGTGTTGGTCATGGTGTTGTGGTTAGTTGTGGTCTTCTTCGTTTTTCCTCATGGTTAAAATCTTGACTCGCACAGCATAGGCATGTGACTCTGCCATGTTTGAGTCATCCATGACTGGATAGCACTTCTCAAGCGGCGCGGCGCGATCGTTGTCAACCCTGAACCCTGCCGAGCACCCCTTTGATTTGAAGCTATAAGGGTCGTAATCGTGGTGGTGACACTGCTTGCATGAGCGCGGCTTTCTTGGGTAAAATACCCTTTTCCGTCCCGATATGCCAATGTCATTCTCAACATAGTCTTTGAGGGTCAGGCCCATCAATCCGTGCGCCCCTTCTCATAGACATGCCAGACAAAAACGTCGTCCACGAAAGTCCCGATGAACTTGCGGGGATGCGGCTGTATAGGGTTTCCCGTGCCGAAGATCTCAATGGTCACGCTGATGTCTTTCTCGTCAGTGTCGACTTCTGCCCACACGCACGGGTTGCCTTGCGGGTCTAACCCTGCACTCAGGATTTTAGCCCCACGAGGCATGGCTACGACTTGTTCATCGGTGATACCGATAGCGTACTTGTAGATGGTTTTCATAGTTATGGTTTTCTCAAGGGTGATGTCATGTGGACGGGAGTTTGTCTTTAATACCCTTGTACACGTCCCAGCTACGCGTCGAACGGTGCCCCAGCTTCACGTATTTGTCATTGAACGTGAACGACCTGCTTATGCTGTCGATGATGCTTTGGACGCATGTGGGGTAGTCTATAGCCAGTTCCCCGTTTGTTGAGGCGATAGACTCGTGGTACACGGGCGTGAAAAGGTCAAGGAATAAAGCTTTTGCGACCGCTTCTGCGCCGCCTGCCACTACGTCGCGCACTACGGGCATGATCCTGAGGGCTTCTTCGGTTTCGATAATGGTCGAGCGTATCTGGAAGTTCTCAAGGCAGTATGCTCCGTACACTTCTTCAAGATACGTCAGGTTGTACTCAAAGACGAAGTCCAGTTGAGCGTCAGTGTAGTTCGTAGGCTTGGCTTCATCGTACGGAGCTGCGGTTACGTCGAGCGGGTCAACCTCCATACTGTCCACACACCGATGTATGGACAGTACGTTGGCATCGTTCAGCCTAAAGTTAGGCGGTGCCATGACGAGACACCCGTATGCGTCTAAGAGCTCAGAGGCTTGTGCAACGGATTTTAGGACTGTCGTGGGTGTCCTGTAGTCTTTCCTACGTGTTTCCCCGTCGCACAGCATAGCGATCTCCATACCCGTATCAAAGGGTATGACGTGCGGCTCACCGTGTACGCTGACGTCCCATTCCATTAAACTCATGGTACTTAGAACGGGTTTAGGCTAGGCTAGGCGTGCTAACAGGTTGGCCAGTGTTTTGGCGTCAAGTGTGCAGGGACGCGACACCACGACATTTTTGCCTTTCACGGCGTAAGGGGTGTCCCACGCGTCAGGAGACGGAGACTTTGCGTTTTTTGATGCAAGGTAGGCACGTTGCGCAGGTATGTCGCGGACGTTGCCGTCCTTGCCGAACACCTGACGACACTGGTCAGTGGTCAGGTCGCCTACCTTCACACAGAGTACGTCAGGTTGCCCGTCCCGCAGCACAAGAACCTCCACTGGCTCGTCGCAGTACTTGACCTGCGTTGAGTAAGGTGCTTTGGCAAGCTGCCTGTGTCCTGCTGAGGTGTGTACAAGAAGAGGCGGGTGGAGCTGGCGTCTGCCTATCATCTCAAAGCGCGAGAGGATGCTTGCGTCAATACCACACTCCTTTTGCAGCTGGGCGTAAGTGTACCCGTGGTCATCGAGCAGGGATACCAGGACTTTTCCAGCCTTGGACCAGCACTCCAAGCCCTCGTACACGAGGTTTTTCAGTTCATTCACCGCTTCTGTAGCGGAGTTTAGTAGGGTTGTCTGAGTTGTCATGTCTTTATAGATTGTAGAGCTTGCGCTCCTGTTATGGTTGTGAAGAAATCTTGTTCGGCTTTGGTTATACGGCGATTCGCTACTTTAGCCCTGCGTTTAACCTCCTCTTCTATAGGGACGCCGTAGGTCGCCTCATAGGCTTCCTTGACGCGCACAGGATACCACGTCCCCCAGCACCCTACACGGACGTCCTCATCAAAAAACTGGTCTCTCAAGGCGTGCCGCGCAAGCGCGAGCCTTAACTCGTTCCTGCGCGGAATCTCTTCACGCTTACCATAATAAGGGTTATTGCTGCATTTGAGGGTGACTTTAGGGAAGTGAGGTGCCTTTTTCCATAGGGCGTAGTACGTCATGTAGTCAGCGAAGCTGATCTCGCCTACAGGGTGACGGCCTATCAGCCCTGACTCCAGGATGCGGTGTTGCTTTGACAGCGGGCAGTAGTGAACCGCATCAAGGCATTTAACGGGAACGCCCCTTCGGTCTTCTTCAAGGCCTTCACCCACACAGCTGGGACCTTTTGCTTGGATCTGCACCATGCAACCTGAGTAGTAACCGCAACCTCCTCGGGAGATACAGGCGAAATACCGATCGTTGACTTTGAACACTACGTAGTCTTCCTCGTACATGTACGTACGTGCTCGGAACATGCTCCTAAGAATGAAAGCGAAATCAGCCTCCTCGATGTAAGTGGGGAAGCAATCATACACAGCGACTGCACGCCGTACTAATACGTCTTTTCGATCATCCATAATTATTGCCCTCGTTTCTGCACGCTCCCGCGAGGGCGAGGTTAAGCTTGGCAGCCTCCTCAACCTTTTTCATCAGGTCAGGCTTCCAACTTATCATTACGTTCAGAAGCTGGTCTTCCTGCTGAGGGGTGAGGACGCGGATGCCGCGCTCAACAAGCTCAAGGAGTAAAGCGTAATGGCGGGAGCTTTCCGTTACCCCTTTATCGCCTTTGATTTGGGCGTAGTGAGTTATGAGGCTG
>Ga0209948_1000025_pt1 | contig 56903 bp, 47 predicted proteins | sample SalPonR2_C_D2_MG_FD_185709 | JGI IMG/M metagenome (GOLD analysis project Ga0209948, IMG submission 185709) | Salt pond soil microbial communities from South San Francisco under conditions of wetland restoration - Salt Pond MetaG R2_C_D2_MG... ... | reverse complement strand
CGTTGTTCTGTAAATATTCGTCCCAACAAATCCAATGTCCGTCCCCGGCCCCGATTCTCTCGATCTAATTCTATCCAGGACTCGCGTCCTGTATTACTTGATTCTTTTGTTCTCTACCAAAGACCGATTACTCCGGCTCAAGCCGTTTCACAGATCTTATCTTCTCCACAATATTTCAATGAACTCCTATGTTCCAAAAAAACTCCCGAAGGACGCTTCTTTTTACCTAAGCCATTTGCCTAAGCGGCTGCAAATATACAACTGTTTTTATTCCCGGCAAGCTTTTTCGAAAAAAAATAAAACTTCTTTTCGAAGGACCGGAAACAAACACCGAAATACAAAACAGCAATATGAACTTTCTCCCGTCAGGACCACTTCCCGTAACCCGTTCGAGGGGTGCAAATGTACACACGTTTTTTAAACCTGCAACTATAAAAAACAATCTTTTTTCAACCCTCCTTACTACACAAAACATAACACCCTATAGAAGAGAGTATTGCAACGATAAAGACATCGCTTCTTGTTCTCTAAGAAAAGAAATTCCAAACCAAACCGAAGCGAACAACAAAATCCCGATACGGGTAATTAGGTGCAGTATAGTAATTAAAACCAGTGAAGGAGGAGTTAAAATGTTCTGCCTTTAAATAAATCCTGGTTTGTTTCACCTTTGCATTAATGAAAAAGTCTAACATAGGGAATCCTCCCAACTCTTCTCTATTTTGCACGAAGAACTCACCCAAAAGAGGATTGTAAGCATCCATAGTATAGTTGGTGAAATATTTTAGGGTAATACCAGTTTGCAAGTACATTGCCTTTTTAAATACATCCGAAGAAAAATACAACGTATTCCGAGTTACCAATTGGGGCACATTCAACACATTTTGATCTTGCGCTACAGTTTGATACATTACAGTATTGTTCAATGCAAATTTACCCAACTTAAACTCTTTAGCGTATTTCACCTTTACATGTGTTACGCCATCCGCCGCTTGAAGCGGTTTGATGTTCGCATTTTCAAAACCTTCTTCGAAGGTGGCGTTTGGATTCGCAGAAAAATAAGTGTAGTTGTCCAAGACACTGTATTTTAATGACAAACTACCCCATAGCGGGGAATCCAATTGTAATTGTACGGTATTCACACGCTCCTTCTCAAAGTTGGCACTATTCTGCCAGTTGTAATTTAAATAATCACTTTGATACAATAGAAAATTAAAATTGGGCATTCTGCTAGAGGAGTGTAATGCAAACTTGACCTTATGCTTTTGATTAAATACGTAAGATATAGAACCATCAAAAATATTTCCCGTTAAATCTCCAGCAACATTATATCGAAATGAACCGTCTACGGCAAACGAACCAATTTGTTTTTTATAATCGCCCCCAACAGCTATTTCTGTCCCCTTAAGCTGATTGTCGATAATAAATCCTTCTGCTGTCGTAAGTATGCTGTTAAAAAAGTAGTTGTAATTATAAATACTAACCACGCCTTTTAGCTCTCCAAGCGTTTTATTGTAAAAGGAAGCGCCAAAATCATTATTAAACACCTTTAAAGATGCTTTATCATTAATCGAACCTAAAATTGCCTCTCCAAAATAGGTATTGCTTACATCTTGTAGGTATTGGTAAAACTTAGTTTCGTAATTAAAGGAATGGGTAATTGCCAACGAGGTCTTTTCGACCAAACTTGAATCCTGTTGACTTCTTATCAATTTATACTGCTGATCTAAATAATAACGTTTTCCTAAAACCTTATTATCTGCATCGGTAAAACGCACATCAACTTTAGGCCTATCGGTGAAATCGTCATCACCACTCTCAAACTGTAATTCCTTTTCTGTTAAGCCCCCATTCTCTTGAGAGGTAATATCCTGAGCAGCTATATGCGCTCTTAAAAGATACCTGTTGTTTTTGCTGACATAATTGACCGTACTAATAAAATTACCGGATTGTATCTGCTCTGAATTATATTTACCCAAAGACCTAAAACCGGTATATGAAATAGAAAAATTAAATCGCCTAGACGTGTTAAAGGTGAGTAGCGCATCCAACAACTGACCTTCTTCCAACGTAGTTTTGAACATAAGATCCGTCATCGGGGTCATTACATCATAATACTGCATATCCTCTATCTCCCTATACCTATGATGCTTGGCCTTAGCACCCAAACTTGGATAAAGGTTGTCCCTTTGAAAATCTACCCCAAGTTTATTATACCCTTGACCAATATTGCCAAATGGCATAAGCTCAAAATCATCGCTTCGCAAATAGTTGTACTTGTATTCTTTCTGTATGGTAAGCGTGGTGTCTAAGTACGTTGTATCCCTTTGATACGAAATTATCTTGTAGTTTTGAATACTAACGGTGTCAACCATTGGGGCTTGGGGGGCCTTTCTAGAATTTTTCCTAGGCGTGCTGGCAATTGAATCCGAAATTGGGCTTACACTAGGTTCTTGTTCCGGTTCCTGTGCTACAAGCCTACAGGCAAGAAGCAAAAGGAGTGCGGTCAACAAATATTTCATACCTCTCATATCTTCGCTGCCAAAGTTACTTTTTTTGTTCCTAACTAAATGTGAAAGTTTAACCTAGAATACCAAACAAAAAAAATAACCAGGCCATTATACGTTTACTAAAAGCTTCCAATAGTTTTCATATTGCCTGTTCACAACCAAATAGAAGATTTAGCTATAATCTGATTTAAGCTTAACGGACTCGTCGATAATTAAAGTGAATGTCTTATTGAACAAGCTTTCTTCTGACTACCTTTTTACCAAATCTCATTTCTGATAAATTGGCACATCTCAACCAAAAACTTGGTGACTTTACTTTATACCCTTGTAAAACAACACTATAATTCTAATATTTGCTCTATGTTACAAAAGAAAGACACTAGAATTAGGTAGATGCTTTTAAACTTTTTCAAACTCTACAATGAAGCAGGTACAGATGAAGCTGGGAGAGGATGCCTTGCCGGTCCCGTTACCGCCGCGGCAGTAATACTTCCCACAGATTTTAAGAACGGAGTCCTTAACGATTCCAAACAATTATCGGAACGTAAGAGAACCGAATTAAAACCTATCATAGAAGAAAGGAGCGTATCTTTTGCCGTAACACATGTATATCCATCCGAAATAGATGCCATAAATATTTTAAACGCATCTTTTCTGGCGATGCACCGATCTTTAGACCAACTAAAAATAGTGCCTGAGCATATTATCGTTGATGGGAATAGGTTTAACCCCTACAAGGACATATCGCATACCTGTATCATCAAAGGAGACTCCAAATATTTAAGTATTGCAGCGGCATCAGTTCTTGCCAAAACCTATCGCGATGCCTACATGGAAAAAATCCACCTAGAATACCCAATGTACAATTGGAAAAAAAACAAAGGTTATCCGACCAAAGAGCATAGGGCAGCGATACAAAAATATGGGGTAACGCCCTATCATAGAAAAAGCTTTCAACTACTTGCCCGTCCACTTACCCTAGAACTTTAAAAAGTATAAATTTGTTGAAGGGATTTTACGACGATTTATTTAGACTAGGCCGACAATGATTTGAAGTACGGTTTTTCTTAGTAGGATCAGTATTCTGAAACCAAAATTAATACCAAGAGGAAACAATAAACAGGAATAGATGAAAATTAAACTTTTACTGATTTTCAGTATCGCATTAAGTCTTCAATGTTCACGGGAAAAGGAATACCAGCTTAGTTTATTACAGTTTATGCCAGAAAATGCAATCACTGTAATAAAAATCAACGACTATAACACCTTTGCCTCCGAGCTGAATGAAAATGAACTTCTTCAAAAGCTACAAAAAACAGACCCGAGTAAAAAATTATCCAAACTTCTTGCTCCATTGAACTACGCGCAACCTTCACAGGAATCGCTCATCGGTATTACTACCGACTCGCTACAAAAATTGCACTTTACTTTTGTTGCTTCCGACACCATACCTTATTTACAACTTTCCGGGGTAACAGATAAAACCATAGAAACGGTACAATATAAAGACTTCGAGATTAAAAAATATACTGTTGAGGGCAATGATTTTTATACCAGTAAAATTAACGGAAAAGAGGTGTTAAGTTCCTCAATAACTGTTTTAAAGCAGCTAATCTCTACAAAAGATACACCTACTATCAACCAACAGTTGGTAAAATTCTACAACGTATCCGACCCCACAAAACTTGGGCATTTGTGGGTAAACTTAAACAACAGCGATTTCCTGCTACACTATTTTACAAATACAAAAACAGCTATGCTACCATCCCATTTTGCAGATTGGTTGTTTTTAGATATATCCTTAGGGAATAACGGATTGTTTTTTAACGGTATAAGCACCGCTAAAGAAGGCACCGAGAACTATCTGGAGTTGTTTTTTGGAACCAAACCTTTAGCGAATAGCACTTATGAAATGCTTCCTGCCGATGTATCTTCCTTTGCATCCTACACCTTTATGGATTACACGTCGTTTTCCGTAAATCAAATGCAATATACGAATCGAAAAACAGCACGCGATTCCCTTTTCAACACTATAGAAGAAATAGGAACTGCACAATTAGGAAGTCAACCGCTAGTACTTTTGAAAACCTTTGGAACAGATGAACTAACAACGTATCTAAAACGTATTCAAAAAAGTGCTGCGGCCTTTCAGGGAAGCGAAATATGGGAACTCGGAGAACCATCGTTCCTTACAAATAGGTTAGAGCCCTTGGTAACAAATTTTGAATCAAACTATAGTTGTATTTTAGCCAATACCCTAATTTTTGCCGAAGAAAAAGAGGTACTTGAGAAGGTAATTATAGCTTACAAAAATGCCAATACCATACCAAATACAGACCTCTTTGAAACTTTAAAACAGCTTACTACCGAAGCTTCCTCAATTTTGACTGTTGCGAGCGCCAATGGTTTTGAAAATAGGTTATCGGAATTAAACTTTGTAGAAACCGCAAAACAGCTCGGTAAAATAGATTTATCAGATTATCTGTTCGGTTCCGAAATCGTTTCCGATGCTAATTTTTTTCACAGCAGTTATTTTATAAAAAAAATAGCAGCGAAAAAAGTTAAGAACAGCATTACTGCCATGTTTAGTATACAGCTAGATTCCGACCTACGAGCCGTTCCCCAGTTCGTAACCAACCATCGAACCAAGATGGCCGAGCTTATAGTACAGGATATGGACAATGTGCTCTATTTAATTTCCAATAGCGGAAAAGTACTCTGGAAAAAGCAACTGGATGGTGCTTTACAGGGAAAGATACATCAAGTGGACCTCTATAAAAACGGAAAACTCCAATTTGCATTTACAACCAATAACGAATTCCTGATTCTAGACCGGAACGGAAAAGAGGTAGCCCCTTTTTCCTTTGTTTATACTGGTGGAAATTTAAATCCATTAGCTGTATTTGATTATGAAGGAAAGAAAGACTATCGCTTCGTAGTCACGCAGAATGAGAAGGTTTTTATGTATAACAATAAAGCGAAAATTGTAAACGGTTTTAAATATACTTCTGCTGAAGATCGTATTTTGGAAGCGCCTCAACATTTTAGAGTTGGAAGTAAGGATTATCTGGTATTTAAGTTGGCGAACAGCACACTTAAAATATTAAACAGGGTGGGAAACAATAGGATAAATGTTAATGAAAAAATACCATTTTCCGATAATCCAGTTAGACTTTACAAAAACAAATTCAGCTTAACTTCCGATAAGGGAGTACTGTATCAAATAAATACGAACGGTAAAATAGACAAAACCACTCTTGGATTAAACAGGGATCACGGCATGGAAGCAACCTCTAAAACAATGGCCGTAATCAATGACAACACACTCAGAATCAGAGGGAAAAAAGTTACCTTAGACCTTGGCGTGTATTCCAAACCAAGAATTTTTTATTTGAACGACAAGATCTACATATCGGTCACCGATATCCAGAATCAAAAATGCTACTTGTTCGATAGTCAAGCCGAGCCTATTCCCAATTTTCCAATCTATGGTGTATCTGCTATAGATATGGCAGATATGGACAACGACAAGCGACCGGAACTAGTGATCAAGGACCAAGAAAATACCGTATCCGTTTACAAGCTAAACTGACCCCAAAACGACTCATACATAAATTCTTACCTGTCATACAAGTCTTTGGGCGAAACACATTTATCAAGTTGACGGGCATTGTATATTTTGATATATTAGAATTCGATAGTGCCAAGGTATAGTATCCGTTTATTTTGGAAGTCGCTATTAAGACCCAAAGCAAAACAGAACACAAAATGAAAACTTTAGAAAAGAAATTAACTTTTATATTACCCGTTATTTTTGCCTTGACCATGGTGAGTCCAGCTCAAGGACAGTTCTTCAAAAAACTTGGGAAGGCTGCCGAGCGTGCGGCAAAAAGAACGGTAGAAAGACGCGTAGAGAGTGAGACTGCTGAAAAAACAGATGCTGCACTGGATAGTATTTTAGAACCAGGGGACAAACAAGGAAAGAATGTACCCATGCCACAAGAGGGAAGTGGGGAAGGCAAATCTACGGACTCAACAGCACCAGAGGGAGGTCCTTCAACGGGAGACGTTAACGGTAGCAGTAGTGGACCAAAGACATTAAGTGTGTATAGTAAATTCGATTTCGTTCCTGGCGACAAGCAATTGTTTTTTGACGATTTTGCCAACGACTTTATAGGAGACCTTCCTTCTAGATGGAATACTAACGCAGGTGGCGAGGTAGTTTCGATGGGAGAACCAAAACAGAAATGGTTTGAGCTTAAATCAGGGTATAATATATTTTACATTCCAGATGTACCTGAGCTTCCCCAAGACTATACCATAGAATTTGATGTGATGGGTATGGGTGTAGACAGAGCCTCCTCTACTTCACATTTAAGAGTGGATATCAGTGATGATTCAAAATTTAAGAAAGGATCCAATTTTGTGCAAGCGGCAATACCCTTCTGCCAATACACACCAGTCGGCATTACCATAGAAAACAATAAAAATAACAAGCGTGAAATTCGTAGTACGATTAAAGCGGATATCCGTGATGCAATTCTCAATGGTGCTCACATTTCTATAGCGGTCAATGGAGAAAGGTTCAGGCTTTGGGTAAATGAATTCAAATATATTGATGTACCTAGGATGGTACCTACTTCGGGGCGCCCGCACACCTTAAAATTTCATGCAAATAATTTTGAAGACGGAACCGAACGTATTTTCATGACCAATCTCAAAGTAGCCGAGGGTGGAAGCGACCTAAGAAAAAAACTGATTTCTGAAGGAAAAATATCCACAAACGGAATACTATTCGATTCTGGGTCGGACAACATAAAACCAGAATCCATGGGAATCATAAGGCAGATTTCGCAAGTGCTGCAACAAGAAAGTTCCATGAGCCTACAAATTGTTGGACATACCGACGCCGATGGTTCCGAAGACATCAATTTAAAACTATCCAAAGACCGTGCTGCGGCGGTAAAAGATGCTTTGGTAAGTATTTACAACATTGATGAAAACAGATTAAGTACGGAAGGAAAAGGAGAGACCGTACCTGTGGCAGACAACACCACTCCAGACGGTAAAGCGCAGAACAGAAGAGTTGAATTTATAAAACAATAAGCTTAAAAAAATCAAGACACAATGAAGTTAAGAGCACTATTTACTTTGGCAATAATGACTTTTGCTGGGCAACTTATGTCCCAAACGAACTGTAGTCGCTTTTACCCGATGGAGGAAGGTACCGCTTTTGAATATACCATGTATAACAAAAAAGGAAAGATAGATGGCATCAGCAGCTACAAGGTTACCAGTGTTGAAAACAATGGCGACAGCACCACTGCTACCATGGCCATATCGTTTACAGATGAAAAAGGTAAAGATGTTTACAGCTCAAATTACTCTTTTACTTGTACTGGAAATATGGTTACCATTGACTATGAATCATTAATGCCGCAACAAATGTTAGAGCAATATGGGGCTATGGATGTAGAGATGGACATTACAGGAACCGACCTAGAGCTTCCCAACGATCTCAGCGTAGGGCAACTATTGGACGATGCCAATGTTACTGTAAAAATGAGCATGAGCGGAATAAATATGACCACCACCGTAGATACGACCAATAGGAAAGTAGAAAAACAGGAGTCAGTGACCACTCCGGCGGGCACATTTGAATGTTATGTAATCTACAGCGACACCGAATCCAAAGCCATGATGGTGAAACAGAGCTTTCCATCGCGGGTATGGCTGGCAGAAGGAATTGGCATGATAAAACAAGAAACTTACAAGAAAAATGGAAGCCTTATGAGCAGTATGCAGCTTACTAAGTTTACAAAATAAAAGGTAAATTTATTAATGCCCCAGATTCAAGTTGGATTTTTTTATTTGATAATTTTAGCTTCAAACAAGGTTTCAAAATGACGTAATAGCTTTTGCTTTACTTCTTCTATATCCACTTCGGTTTTACCGAGTTCTATGTTTAAAGAAGTCACCGCCTTGCCTTTGATGCCGCAGGGAATCATTAAATCAAAATAGCCCAAGTCGGAGTTTACATTAAGCGCAAAACCGTGCATAGTTACCCATCGTGAAGCCCTAACACCCATGGCGCAAATCTTGCGGGCAAACGGCTTACCTACATCTAACCAAACCCCTGTTTCTCCATTAGAACGTTCCGCTTTTAATCCATATTCTGCCAAGGTAAGGATTACCATTTCCTCCAATAGTCGGAGGTACTTGTGTATATCCGTGAAAAAATTATCAAGATCTAGAATGGGGTATCCTACAATTTGTCCCGGACCGTGGTAGGTAATATCTCCTCCCCTATTTATTTTGTAAAACGTGGCCCCCTTTTCTGCAAGTTGATTTTTATCTATAAGAAGATTAGACAAATCCCCACTCTTTCCTAGGGTAAACACATGGGGATGCTCCACGAACAAGAAATGATTAGGTGTTTCTAGGCCAGCTTCTTCCCGTCTGTTCTTTATTTTTAGGTCCAAGGTTTGTTTAAAAAGTAGTTCTTGGTAGTCCCAAGTTTCCTTATAATCTTTTAGTCCTAAATCCTGTAAAACAACTTTTTTGTTCATTGTTACAAAGATACAATGATCAGTTGGGATTGTTCAGTATAACCAGTGCTGCAATTACGCCAGGAACCCAACCACACAAGGTTAATAAAAAAACAATAAGGATAGAGCCACAGCCTTTGCCTATCACCGAAAGCGGTGGAAATAAAATTGCTAATAATACTCTTAAGAAACTCATTGATTTGTGATTTTGATTGATGTACTTAATAGGTCGCAAAAGTAGCGGTATTGTTACAAAACAAAATAGAAATATTTTTTACCAAAATAAGAGATTACGGCACTCACAAAGTCAAAAACAATTATCTGGCAAACATAATTTACAATGACAAAACTCCTTTAAAGGCAATAGGCAGAAAATGACTTGATTAAGATAAAGCCTTTTTACTTGTATTTTTAACCACCTTTTTTAGTTAACACCATATTTTATTACATTTAAGAAATATGTTATTGAAGAAAAAATGAAAAACATAGTAACGCTTAATATTTTCCTATTAGCATGTATCAGTTTCTTTTCCTGCGAAGAAAAAACGGAGGCTCCTTTAACCAAGCCTAATTTTTTGATTTTAATGTCAGATAACCATTATTCAGATCATTTAGGTTGTTATGGGGACAAAACGGTTAAAACTCCTGCTATAGATAAAATAGCAAAGAACGGTGTACGATTCACAAATGCGTTTTGTGCTTCACCCTCATGTACTCCATCCCGTGGTGCCATGTTAACCGGGCAAGAGATATGGAGACTTGGCGAAGGTGCTAATTTATGGAGCAGCCTTCCCGATTCCATTCCTACGTATCAAGATATTCTTGAGGAAGCTGGTTATCATACAGGACATGACCGCAAAGGATGGGGGCCAGGCGATTTTAAAGCTGGAGGACGAGATAATAATCCGGCAGGAACAACGTTTGACAACCTCAATGAATTTTTGGACAAAAACACAGGGCAGCAACCGTGGAGCTATTTTCTATCTTCACGAAGCCCGCACCGTCCCTTTGAATATGAGTCTGGAAAAAATATTGGTTTAAATATTGATAGTATTTTTGTGCCACCCTACCTCCCAAATTCTCAAGAAGTTCGTAACGATATTGCCGATTATTATGCCGCAATCATGTCTTTTGACAAAGAAGTAGAAGAAGCAATGCGGTTGCTCGAAGAAAATGGAATGGCAAAAAATACGATAATTATTATTTGCGGTGATAACGGTTGGATGATGCCTCGAGGTTTGGGAAATCTATACGATTTTGGAACAAAGGTTCCGTTGATTATCTCCTGGCCCAATAACATTCAAGGGGGCAGGGTCGTCACGGATTTTGTGAGTCTTAATGATTTGGCCGCTACTTTTTTAGAATATGCCGGAGAAAAAGTACCTGAATCAATGACCGCAAGAAGCTTAAAAGATATCTTAATATCCAGTAAGGAAGGTCGGATCAACAAAGATTTTAACCGTGTCTTTGTCGCTAGAGAACGACATGCTATGGGACGTAAAGGTGGGCTGGGGTATCCCGGTCGTGCCATACGAACCGATGATTTTCTATACATACACAATTATGAGCCAAATCGTTGGCCTGCGGGAGACCCGCCTCTTTTTGCAGATATCGATGGACATATGTTACAGTACTACAGTCCAACCAAAGAGTACATGATGCAACACAATGAAGAACCAAATGTAAAACAACTATATAAAGATGGTTTCTTAAAGCGACCAAAACACGAATTGTTCGATTTAAGAAAAGACCCTTTTCAATTGAACAATGTAGCTTCTTTAGATGAATACGAAGAGGTTCTGAATCGACTGTCCAAAGAACTTACGAGTTATCTTGTAGATACAGGCGACCCAAGGGAAACTGGGGGTGCCATTATATGGGATACCGCCCCATATTATCTCGAAGCAGACTGGATAGGGAAGCCAAGACAAGAAGCCCAAGATATATTTAATTTGGAAGCAGAGTATCCTTATAAATAGCTTCTTGGAAGGACATAGAGACAAAAATCTATTTAAGGTTTTGACGCTTTTGAAGCAATCATACTCCTTTATACTCTGTAATCAAAAACGTATCGTTTTTAAAAAAAAATGCCCTATTCCGGCAACGATTACTAGAGCAAAACTAGCATAAGAGAAGTATCCTAGTTCCCACATTAAAAATTATGATAGTAGTCTTACATTTTTAGATTCCGAAGAAAACATGTTGTAACCCAAATTATATTTACTTGTATACTCTAACAAGGCCTATCACCTAAATATCCGTTTTCCTCTAAAGAACAAAGGATAGCGAATTGGATGTTGCTTTACATAAAACAAGATTAAGTATATTTGCAGCCTTAAAATACGCCCAATGCAATTAACGGAACAAGAGCTTGTAAGAAGAGAGAAATTAACAAGATTACGGGAAATGGGAATAGACCCATATCCAGCTGCCTTATGGCCTGTAGACGCTACTTCCAAAAGCATAAAAGAGCATTACGAAGAAGGCAAGAAGGTTGTGATTTCAGGTAGGTTAATGCGAAAAAAAATACAGGGAAAAGCTTCCTTTGGAGAATTGCAGGATAGTGAGGGCCGTATTCAAGTGTATTTTAACAGGGACGAGATTTGTCCGCCGGACGACCACACCAAATACAATGAAATCTTTAAAAAATTATTGGACCTTGGCGATATCATAGGAATTGAAGGCGAGCTTTTTACCACGCAGGTGGGTGAAATTACCGTTCTGGTAAAGGATTATACCATTCTTTGTAAGGCGCTTAAGCCATTACCATTACCAAAACAGGATGCAGAAGGCAACTCCTACGACGAATTTAATGATCCGGAACTTCGCTACCGCCAGCGCTATGTCGATTTGGTAGTGAATCCACATGTAAAGGAAACCTTTGTTAAACGTACCAAAATCACAAACAGTATTCGTCAGTTTTATAACGACAAGGGTTACTTAGAGGTAGAAACACCCATCCTTCAGCCGATACCAGGAGGAGCGGCGGCTCGTCCGTTTTTAACCCATCACAATGCATTGAACATCCCCTTATACCTGCGTATTGCTAATGAATTATATCTGAAAAGATTGATCGTAGGTGGCTTTGATGGCGTTTATGAATTCTCAAAGGACTTTAGGAACGAAGGCATGGACCGCACCCATAATCCCGAGTTTACCGTAATGGAATTATATGTGGCCTATAAGGATTACAACTGGATGATGGATACCACCGAAGAACTGTTGGAAAAAGTAGCGGTTGATGCCAATGGAAGCTCCAAAGTTACCGTTGGAAAGCATGAAATTGAGTTCAAGGCACCCTATCCACGCATTCCAATATTGGAGGCGATTAAAATACACACCGGTGTTGATGTATCCGGTATGGATGAGGTAGAACTTCGTGAAACTGCCAAAAGTTTGGGTCTAGAAGTCGATGAAACCATGGGTGTGGGTAAATTGATAGACGAGATATTTGGCGAAAAATGTGAGCATTTCTACATTCAACCTACCTTCATTACAGACTACCCAAAGGAGATGAGTCCGTTGACAAAAGAGCATCGAGACAATTCTGCGTTAACAGAACGTTTTGAACTAATGGTTAACGGAAAAGAACTTGCCAATGCCTATTCGGAGCTCAACGACCCAATAGACCAGCGCGCGCGTTTTGAGGAGCAATTGAAACTCTCGGAAAAAGGTGACGACGAGGCCATGTTCATTGATCAGGATTTTTTAAGAGCCTTGGAATATGGAATGCCACCAACATCGGGTATTGGAATCGGCATTGACCGTTTAGTGATGTTATTGACAAATAATTCTTCCATACAGGAAGTTTTGTTCTTTCCGCAAATGCGCCCCGAAAAGAAAGCTGTTGAGTTAACGGATGAGGAGAAAGCCGTCATGGCCATTTTAAAACCAAAAGGTTCCATGGAATTGGGAACACTAAAAACACAATCTGGTTTAAGCGGCAAAAAATGGGATAAATCCATAAAGGCACTTGGAAAACATGGTCTTACCAAGGTAAATAAGACTGATAATGGCTTGTTTGTGGAGTTAATTTCATAACACCTGATATCATTTGAACTTAATAAGAAATCTTAATCACCTCTGCTAGCCAGAGTCCATTATTTAATTTGCGAAAACTAAGCACTCAGATAAGTCAGAAGGACTTATGAAGACTTCAAAATAACATTGTCGGTACCAAAATGAATCCTACGAGTTAAATTTGTCCCTATTTTCAAAAGAATTGTCTATTTTAATATCGTTTTTAAGTTCTTAGTACCGATTTCTAGCTGAGCGAATAAATTAAAATGGAAAAGAAAACTTTTAACAGCTATAGTTTCCTTTGTCTTTTAATGGGCATTGGGTTGTTGCACTCTTGCCAAACAAAGGAACGTGTAGATTTCAGCACACAGATAAAACCCATTCTCAACAAAAATTGCATTACCTGCCATGGCGGGGTAAAGAAAAACGCCGGTTTCAGTCTATTATTCGAAGAGGAGGCCTTTGCGGAAACAGCGTCTGGAAAACCAGCAATCATACCGGGCAATGCCGCTAATAGCGAATTCATTAAAAGATTGCACGAAGACAATTTGGAACTTCGTATGCCTTATGAAAAACCCAAACTTTCCGATGAAGAAATCGAGCTATTGACCAGTTGGGTGAACCAAGGTGCGGAATGGGGCGAACATTGGGCTTATTCCCTTCCAGACATAGTGGAGGTGCCTACAAAACCTTCCGAAGCTAGTTTTGCACAGGAAGTAGCGTCCAACTTCATAAAAAACGACATCGATCATTTCATTCTGGCGCGTTTGGCGGATAAGCAATTGACACCCAACACCTCGGCCGAAAAGAACAAAATTGCAAGACGTGTAGCGCTAGACGTGATTGGATTACCCCCATCCACAGCACTTTTACAAAAATTCAACGATAGCAAAATTACCTATGAAACCATGGTAGATAGCCTCTTGGCCAAAGAAGCTTTTGGAGAAAAATGGGCAACGTGGTGGTTAGATGTTGCCCGATACGCAGATTCCAAGGGCTACGAAAAGGACATGGGCCGCTCTATTTGGAAATACCGGGATTGGGTCATCAATGCTTTTAACAGAGATTTGCCTTACGACCAGTTTACCATAGAGCAATTGGCGGGCGACCTGCTTCCGGAACCTTCCTCAGATCAGTTGATTGCCACGGCCTTTCACAGAAACACCATGAACAATGATGAAGGCGGCACGGATGACGAGGAATATCGTGTGGCAACGGTCATAGATCGAGTAAACACCACTTTTGAAGTGTGGCAGAGCACCACTATTGGCTGCGTGCAATGCCATAGTCATACCTATGACCCGTTTAAGCATAAAGAGTATTACAACCTGATGGCGTTCTTTAACAATACTCGCGATGAGGATACACCCAATGAATCACCCGTCCTCAAATTCTATAACGAGGAACAACAAAAACAGGTGAATAAGGTACTAGACTGGGTAAGCCAACATGGGAATAAAAAAACAATAAAGGCATATCGGGATTTTATACAGTTTACAGAGCCTGTTTACAAGTCCCACTTTTTTAAGGAATTTAAGAATAGCGTGTATGATGACCATGCCTCCGTTGTTTTTTGGGACGATGGCAACCTAATTATTCCAAATGCCTACACCAACAATGCAAGCTACGTCTACCTCAACTATCGCTCGCATTATGACGGTACAAAAATGACCATCCGCGAATCAAACGCCGACGGCCCTATTTTGGCACAGTTCACCATTAACAAATCTAAAAATAACACAACATCACAATTCGCCCTTAAAAACATAGACAAGAAAACGGACATCTACATAGAAACCCAAAACGATGCCATTACGCCCGAGAAGAATATTTTGAATTTATACTGGGTCGGTTTTATTCCTGATATGCCAGCACAAGAACAACCGGGATGGTCCGAAGTGAATACGGCACTCTTGGGTCTACTAAATACCGATACAGAAACGGTGCCCATTTTAGCGGAAAATCCTGAATACATGAAGCGTACCACACAGGTATTTGACCGTGGTGCTTGGATGACCAAGACCGATACCGTGGAACCTGCTACCCCACAAAGATTAAATGCCTGGAACGATGATTGGAGCAAAGACCGTATGGGCCTTTCGCAGTGGATTGTCAGCAAAGAAAATCCGTTAACCGCCAGAACCTTGGTTAATCGTGTTTGGCATCAGATCTACGGTCGCGGACTGGTTTCTACCATAGAAGATATGGGGTCGCAATCGGAGGCCCCGTCGCATCCCTATTTGCTGGATTGGCTCGCTCTACGCTTTATGAACGAGCACGACTGGAGTATCAAGGCGCTAATCAAGGAATTACTGTTATCGGGAACATACCGCCAAAAGTCGGAAAGTACGCCTGAAATGTACCAGTTGGATCCTGAAAACGAACTCTATGCCAGAGGTCCAAGAATACGCTTGGGTGCCGAACAAATTCGAGATCAGGCCTTGGCCGTAGCCGGACTATTAAGTGATAAAATGTACGGTCCTGGTGTAATGCCACCTCAACCGGAAGGTGTTTGGCAAACAGTTTATAACGGTACCGATTGGGTAGAAAGTAAAGGGGAAGACCGATATCGCCGCGGCATTTACACCTATTTGAAGCGCACAAGTCCCTATCCGTCCTTTCTTACTTTTGATGCTGGAAGTCGTGAAGTCTGCATGATTCGTAGAACGGTTACGAACACCCCATTGCAAGCCTTGGTAACCCTGAACGACCCTGTTTATCTAGAGGCTTCCTATCATTTGGCTAAAAATAACCACATAATCAATAATGTGGAACAAAGCATTAGCAGTAGTTATGAGCGGGCTACCTTCCAAAAAATAACTAAAAACCGACTAAAAGTATTAACTGAACTATACCAAACAGCTGTGACAGAGTTTACCGAAAACGAAGAAGCATCACAATTGTTCCTGCATTTTGAGGAAAAACCCACGGCAGAACTAGCTGCACTTACCATGGTAGCGAACGCCATTATGAATTTAGATGAATTTTTGACAAAAGCATGATGGTAGTTTTTAAAAGATATACGGTAGTAAAAAGGAATTGGTAAGAAGTAATTAGTTGAAGTAGTAGTGTTTGTTTGTCTAGATAGAGTTCACTTTCACAGTAAACTCATAAGTCAACAAGCTCTTTTGATTATAACACTTGAACTTTGATTTTAAAACAGTAAAATGAGAGATATCGTAGAACGATTGATACAGGAAAAACTGGCTCGCGAAGCGCAGGAGAAGACCCGAAGGCACTTTATTAAAAGTTGTGCCCAAGGGATGGGCGGTTTGGCGCTGAGCTCTATTTTTATGGGCTGTGACCCCTTGAGCACATCAAATAAAAAAGAGCAAATTACCCTCTCGGAGCGTGATTTGAATCCATTATCCACCTTAGCTCCGCCTTTTGCTCCAAAGGTAAAATCAGTTATTTACTTGCACATGGCCGGGGCACCTTCGCAATTAGAAATGTTCGACTACAAACCAGAACTTCAGAAATATGATGGTCAGGATTGTCCACAATCGCTTTTGGAAGGGAAGAAATTCGCCTTTATAAAGGGTACGCCCAAATTGATGGGGCCACAGGCAGAATTTAAACAAGAAGGCGAATCTGGGAATTGGGTCTCTAATTTTATGCCCCATTTTAAGAAAGTAATTGATGACGTCGCGTTTTTAAAAGCGGTCCATACCGATCAATTTAACCATGGTCCCGCACAATTGTTTATGCACACCGGAAGTGCACGCTTGGGCAGGCCCAGCATAGGGTCTTGGGCTACCTACGGATTAGGTTCGGAGAATCAAAACCTCCCGGGCTTCGTCGTTTTGACCTCTGGTGGAAATACACCTGATGCCGGAAAAAGTGTTTGGGGAAGCGGATTTTTACCTTCCGTTTATCAAGGCGTACAATGTCGTTCTGAAGGCGATCCCGTTTTATATATAGAAGATCCAGATGGCATTACACGCGACTTAAAAAAGAGTACCATAAAAGCCATAAACAAAATCAATAAAGAGGAATATGCCAAATATGCCGATTCGGAAATATTGGCGCGTATCAATCAATACGAAATGGCCTATCGTATGCAAATTGCAGTGCCAGAGGTCATGAACATTAACAGCGAACCGGAGCATATTCAACAAATGTATGGCGTAGAACCGGGCAAGGAGTCATTTGCAAATAATTGCCTTTTAGCTCGGAAATTAGTCGAGGACGGCGTGCGTTTTGTGCAGCTTTTCGACTGGGGTTGGGATACCCACGGAAATGTGCGAGAAGGCTCAATTGATTTAGGGCTTAGAAATAAATGTAGAGAAATAGATAGGCCAATAACCGCACTTATTATGGATCTAAAACAACGTGGGTTATTGGAAGATACCTTAATTGTTTGGGGTGGGGAATTCGGAAGAACGCCGATGCAGGAAAACCGTGGCAATACCAAAATGGCCTACAAAGGTCGAGATCATCACGGCGACGCGTTTACCATGTGGATGGCCGGCGGCGGAATCAAAAAAGGAGCTTCGCACGGGCAAACAGATGATATTGGATTTTCAGGAACTGAAGGCCGGGTATCGGTACATGATGTACATGCGACCATTCTACATCTCCTAGGATTTGACCATGAAAAATTCACACATGAATTTCAAGGAAGACCTTTTAGGCTTACGGATGTGGAAGGAGGAATTATAAAGGAGATATTGTCGTAAAAATCTCTGCTAACTACTAAAAGAGTAGCTTGATAGTCTGATGAATAATGTATACATGAATGGAACGATGTTGAAAAGGGTAAAGGCTCCTCTTCTCAAATGAAGCAAAGTGGATACTAATTTTTTCAGTTGGCAGACTACGGAGTTCCCGTCAAAGACCAATGGGAGGCAAATGTGTATATGATGACTAAATTAAAGGAGCAAATAAGATAGGTCATAGTTTGTGGTTTGTGGTTTGTGGTTTGTCGCACCTGTTAAACTTCTAAACTCTTTTGAACTAGAGTTTGAATTTTTTATTTGTTAAATGGAAATTTTAAAACAACTTTTGGGTCGCTTGCACCCGCTAATCGTTCACTTACCTATTGGATTTATCATCCTTGGGCTACTACTTCAATGGTACGACCATAAACAAAAGGAATTCCAGAAAGTTATAGCCCTTATTTACCGCTGGGCTGGTATTAGTGCGGTATTCGCCTGCATTACGGGGTACTTGCAATACTTGGGCGAAGGTTATGCCTTTGACACCATTAAATGGCACTTATGGGCAGGCATTGCTACGGCACTTTTTTCCTTCTTAATGTATGCCAAGGTTGCCGACATAAAAGCGATGGATACCTTCAAGAAAATTCCTGTGGTGGGTTTTTCCATTGCATTTTTCATGTTGTTATCCTATACAGGTCATCAAGGGGGCAATATCACCCATGGCGATGATTACCTTGTAGCACCCTTACCTATACATATAAAATCTGCCTTGGGTTTCGAGATTTTTGAGGAGAAGGAAATTGCGCTAAACGAAGATACTTGGGAACAGGCGTTGATTTACGAAGAGGTCATCAACCCTATTTTAAACAATAAATGTGTAAGCTGCCATAATCCTAAAAAAACCAAAGGCGGTCTTTTATTACATAACGAAGAAGCTATCTTAAAAGGGGGCAAAAACGGGGAAGTACTATTAACCAAAAATTCGGAAAACAGCGAACTCTACCATAGAATGACCTTATCAATTGAGGACGAAGCACACATGCCGCCCGATGGCAAAACCCAACCCACAAAGGAAGAAATAAAACTGGTAGGCGCTTGGATAGATGCCGGCCATCCGTTTACCGGGAATATCAAGGATGCCGGAATGCAAAAAGAACTCTTTCTTACCTTTTTTCCGAAAAAACACGATTATGACTATCCCGATATAGAAATTACCGAAGCCTCTAAGGATAGTATTTTGCTAATTGAGGACATAGGAGTTCATGTAGACCTGATCAGTAAATCATCTAACTTCTTAAGTATTTCCGCTATCAATAAACCTTCTTTTAAAGATTCTGATTTCGAAACCTTACTTCCGATAAAAAACAATATTGCCAGACTTGATCTGGGAGGTACACAAATAACCGATGCCCTTGTTGAAAAGCTGGCTCAACTACCCAATTTAACAGTTCTGAAGTTAGATAATACCGTCGTTACCGGTAGCACTATACAAAGCTTGGAGTCTCTAGCATATTTAAAATCGATAAACCTCACAGAATCACAATTTGAGGATACTCATTTAGAAAAACTATCGAACTTTCCAAAACTAAAACGTGTTTTTCTCTACAGGACAAATACGACTTCGAAAGGAGTGAAATCAATTAAAGACGGACGGATAAAAATCGATTATGGCGATTACAAATTACCTCCTATCGCATCGGATTCAATTATATACTAAACGTAAACCTAGCTTGAAAAAAAAAGCAATATAAAAAACTTCCTGAACCAAAAGAAAAAACATAGCTTAGGCCAACCAATTAAATACTATGCAATTCAGCAGCAAGTTGGGGCTATTTTTAGGTCCTATTCTATTTTTAATAGTCATTAATCTGCCTTTTGATATACTTTCCATCCAAGGAGATGCAGTTATCGCAGTGGCACTTTGGATGATTATTTGGTGGATAACAGACGCTGTTTCTATTTCCGTTACGGCGCTTTTACCCCTGCTTCTTTTCCCTATACTCAAAATAATGCCCATTACCGATGTTGGCGCCAACTATGGTAGTCCTATTATATTTCTCTTCTTTGGAGGTTTTGTCATGGCTTTGGCCCTTGAAAAAGTGAATTTACACAAGCGAATAGCTCTAAATATTATTAGAATTACTGGTACCACTCCAAATAAAGTAGTTTTAGGGTTTATGATCGCTACGGCAACATTGAGCATGTGGATCAGTAATACCGCAAGTACGGTGGTAATGCTTCCTATTGCCATGTCTGTCATAGGTTTGTTGATTAACGATGCAGATGGATTTACAAAAAGTGACCAAAACTTTGCCCTTTGCGTTATGTTAGGCATTGCATTTTCTGCAAATGCAGGTGGCATTGCAACCGTAATTGGCACGCCGCCCAACTCTGTTTTAATAGGTTTATTGGAAAGTGAATATAATATTGAAATATCATTTTTAAAATGGATGGTGCTCGGGCTTCCCTTTTCCATTGTTTTGATAGCCATAAGCTACCTCATACTGGTAAAGTGGCTTTTTCCTAACAAACAACTAAAATTTAATGCAAGTAAAGCTGTTATAAAGTCAGAGTTGGCAAAATTAGGGCCTATGTCTGGCAAGGAAAAAATGGTCTTGGTAATTTTTGGGGTAACCATCTTCTTATGGGTGTTTAGAACCTTGATAAATAAACTATTTCCTGAATTGGGGCTTTCGGATACGGTAATAAGTATACTAGCGGCGATTTCCTTATTCGCCATTCCGTATAACTTGAAAAAAGGTGACTTTATAATTAAATGGAAAGACACTTCTAAACTGGCCTGGGGTATACTAATCCTATTTGGCGGTGGTTTGGCATTAGCAAAGGGTATGTCCGTAAGTGGTATTGTAGATGTAGTGGCCAATACCATTGCAGCGAGTGAAATTTCTATATTTATCACGGCAATACTGCTCATCACACTAATGCTTTTTATGACAGAATTAATGAGCAACGTAGCCCTAGTAGCTGTACTTGCTCCAGTAGTAGCAGGTATTGCTATTGGTTTAGAAATACCTATAATTTATCTTTTAATACCTGTTACCATGGCCAGTAGTTGTGCATTTATGCTTCCCATGGCCACCCCACCCAATGCCATTGTTTTTGCAAGCGGCTACATTAAGGTCCATGAAATGGCCAGAGCAGGAATTATACTAAACCTTATTTCTGTAGGGTTATTAATTCTACTGTTTCAATTTATAATTCCCATATTGTTTTAAGTGGACTCCAATTTCAAGAATGGGGTATCTAAACTTATGCATGCATACCGCTGTGACCTAAATAAAGGAACCCTTATTTAGCTTATGATTTAATTAACAAACTGTTTCTCTAAATTTTCGGTTATTTGAAAAAATCCAAACAAAACTCAGAATGATTAAAAAACTACGTATTCCCCTGATCGCAGTTCTGTTGATCTTTAGTTACCAAACTACAGAAGCACAACTTTTTAAAAAGAAAAAAAAGAAGACCGAGAAAGCTGCGGAAAAATCCAATAAAGATGCTATAAAACCATATGACAAAGTCATTACCCAGGATGCTAAAACAGATATCGGTCTTTTTAATGTGCACGTAGTAGAAGATAAACATTACTATGAAATTCCAGATTCGCTTTTCAATAGAGAAATGTTGATGGTAAGCCGTATTTCTAAAACTGCCTCTAGAATAGGTTTTGGAGGTGGAAAAATAAATACGCAAGTACTACGGTGGGAAAAACGAGATAAAAAAGTACTACTCCGTGTGGTTTCGCACGATGTTGTTGCTGCAGATTCGTTACCCGTTCATGAAGCGGTAATGAATTCCAACTTCGAGCCCGTTCTTTTTGCCTTTGATATTAAGGCATTCAAAAAAGATTCGTTACAACCCGGTGCAAGTGCTACGGTAATTGAAGTCGACGATATGCTAAACAAGGACACCAAAGCTTTGGGAATGCCAGAATCTTATAGAAAAAGATATAAAGTAACTAGTTTGGATAGTGATAAAAGCTTTATTGAAAGTATAAGGAGTTACCCGCTGAATCTAGAAGCACGACACATAAAAACCTATGTAGCAAGTAACCCACCTAGTAATAGTAGCTTAGGTACTATTTCCGTTGAAATCAATAATTCCATGATTTTATTACCTGAAGCACCTATGAAAAGACGGTATTTTGACCGTCGCGTAGGCTGGTTTGCCAGAGGTCAGGTAGACTATGGCCTAGATGCACAGGAAAGTAAAACCATTACCTTTTTAGACCGTTGGCGTTTAGAAGTAAAAGATGCCGATATCGAAAAATATAAGCGTGGTGAACTAGTTGAACCCAAAAAACAGATTGTGTACTACGTAGATAGAGCCACCCCAAAACAATGGGTACCGTTCATAAAAAAAGGAATTGAAGATTGGCAGGTCGCTTTTGAGGCTGCAGGTTTTAAAAATGCCATTATAGCCAAAGACCCTCCTACAGCACAGGAAGATCCGGAATGGTCTCCGGAGGATGTTCGGTATTCCGTGGTAAGGTATTTGGCCTCTCCGATACCCAATGCAAATGGTCCTCATGTAAGCGACCCAAGATCGGGAGAAATATTGGAGTCCGATATCAACTGGTACCATAATGTTATGTCCCTACTTAGAAATTGGTACTTTGTTCAAACGGCCGCCATTAATACAGATGCACAAAGTGTTGCCTTTGACGATGCTGTTATGGGTAGACTTATCCGCTTTGTTTCATCTCATGAAGTAGGACATACCCTAGGCCTTCCGCATAATATGGGAAGCAGTGTAGCGTACCCAGTAGATTCTTTACGCTCTGCAAGTTTTACCAAAAAGTATGGTACGGCTCCATCGATTATGGATTATGCTCGATTTAACTATATTGCCCAACCTGGTGACGAAGGGGTAGCCTTGATGCCAGACATTGGCATATACGATAAATATGCTATTAAATGGGGGTATAAGCCTATATTGAATATGTCCGCAGAAGAAGAAAAAAAGACGTTGGACAGTTGGATCCTAGAACACGCCGGAGACCCATTGTATCGCTTTGGCCACCAGCAAGTGGGAGATGTGGTAGATCCTAGTTCGCAGACCGAAGATTTAGGAGACGATGCCGTAAAAGCAAGTAGGTATGGAATAGCCAACTTAAAACGTATCGTTCCAAAATTAGTAGAATGGACCAAAGAAGACGGAAAAAACTATGATGACCTAGAAACCCTTTATGGACAGGTAGTGTCCCAGTTAAACAGATATATGGGACATGTTTCAAATAATATTGGAGGTGTTTATGAGCACCACAAAACATATGACCAAGAAGGAGCCGTATATACCCACGTTTCCAAAGCGCATCAGCAAAAATGCGCAACTTTTCTTCAAAACGAATTATACAAAACTCCCGAGTGGTTACTGGATCAGAATATTTTTAGTAAAACTCAGTATTCAGGTTTTGTAGAACGTATTCGGTCCATACAGGTTAGAACGTTGAACAACACGCTAAGTTTGGGTAAAATGGCCCGACTTATAGAAAATGAGATAGCCAATGGCTCTGATGCTTATACCTTATTAGAGATGATGAGTGACCTACGAGAAGGCATCTGGTCAGAACTTCCAAGGGGTAACACTATAGATACGTATAGAAGAAATCTTCAAAAAGCACACATAGACCGCTTAGCTTATCTAATGACAGCAGAGAACCAAAGTAAACAGCCGGACCGTGGAGGGTATCGAAAATCTACGGTAGTGAACACGAGTCAGTCCGATATACGATCTTTGGCGAGGGCAGAGTTGAACACCTTAAAAAGAACTATCAGAAATGCAGTTCCCAAAACATCCGATAGAATGAGCAAATATCATTTACAAGATAGTTCTGAAAGAATAGACATGATTCTTGACCCAAAATAAATATGCTATAACTTAGGTTTTTGATGACAAGCCGCTCAAATGCACATATATCCGACGAGCGCTTTACCTAAACCACAACGTAAGGATAGTTGACATCACAAAATGCCCATTTGACAACAATGGGCTTTTTGGCGTTTATAAGTGCTTTACTTTTATCATGTAATCAAAACCCCCAAATCATGAATACTAAAATAAAAAGTCTTATCTACTTCAGTTGTTTTGTTTTTGCTTCAGTTTTTTATCATGCAACAATTGAGGACAACCAAAATCAACTTTCAGAAAAAATTGAAATAACAGAAACAAATGCCGTTGTAGATAGTGAGACTAACGAAATATAAAATATTAGATATAGTAAAACCCACTTTTACCCATTCAAGAGCGCGGCCATGAGCCGCGCTTTTTTTATTCTAAATAGTTCTGTAAAACACTATAATGAAATTGGCACAAGCCAGACCGTTGTGCATTGGTCAACCGTTTCTATTTATCCACAGTTAAATGCCATTCACCCTTAATAAAAGATTATTGGGCAACGATAGACTTTTTTGGGTTCCCGTGTATTTTATATTTGTCATCGAATTAAAAATCCCAAAATCATGACACAAAAAATCAAAAGTTTAATATACCTAAGTTGTTTCGTTTTTGCTGCCATATTATATGCCGTTGCTATAGAAGAATTTACGATTCAATTATCCGATACAATGGAGCTAAAAGAAACTAATGCCATAGCGGACAGTCATTCCAAAGACCTAAAATCCGATAAGAAAAATTAATACCTGCTTTTATCCCATAATCAAAGCACAGCTGTTTGCCATGCTTTCTTGTTTTACACATTGCGAGTTTGTTAAACATGTACTAAAAAGAAACCATAGTTTAAACCTTTGAACAAATCATAAGTCCTAAATAGGAATCATTAAAACATAGAATCATGAAAAAATTAGCATTAGTAGTTGTATTGATATCCGGAATTACCTTGAGTGCCCAACGGCATCAAGGCGATAGAGGCACTATGCAAGATCTTAGTCCTCAAGAAATAGCTACGTTACAGACTAAGAAAATGACACTGGCCTTAGATCTTGACCAAAAACAACAAACAGAAGTCCAATCCTTATTTCTTACCAATGCAACGGAAAGAAAAAACAAGATGGACGAACGTAAGTCAAAAAAGGAAGATGGGAACCGTCCGTCCAAAGAAGAACGGTACGCTATGCAAAACGAACGCCTAGACCATATGATCGCTCAAAAAGCAAGTATGAAAAAAATACTTAACGAAGCGCAATTTGAGAAATGGGAAAAGATGCAGCTTAGAAGACAAAAAGGAAAAAGAGAGCGAAAAGGAAGAAAATCCAGAGGCTAATACGCATTTAGACACCTCTAAAATTAAGAAATCCACGTTCAAAAGAACGTGGATTTTCTTTTACTTTCCTATTCGTATTTATTAGTTTTAATCCCATTTACACTGAAACAAATACCACCTTTCTACCGAAAACTTGTAGTTTTAATCTGTAATTCAGTACTTTAAAATATGCAAAACACCATTTCAGATAGAATTGCCGATTTCATAAAGAAATTTCCACCATTTTCCTATTTACCATTGGAGGAACTGCAAGTATTTGCACCTGAAATTACTATTATTTATAAAGAAAAAAATGCCGTTGTTTTTGAACGGGATTCACCACCACACGATTATTTTTATGTGGTACACAAGGGAGCTATTGGACTCATACGGAAAGAAGATGGTATCGTACTTGATATTTGCGATGAAGGCGATATTTTTGGTTTACGGCCATTGATGGCGAACGAGCATTACCGACTTGAGGCCAAGGCACAGGAAGAATCCATTCTCTATGCCATTCCCATAGCCCTTTTTAAGCCTATCGTTCAACATAATGTCGAGGTAGGCCGTTTTTTGGTAGAAAGTTTTGCCTCCAACACTCGAAATCCCTATTCCAATACGCATAAAGGCCAGCTTTTAGGAGATACTGCCCAATTTAATCCCAATAATACCGGGTCGCGATTATTGGATGTACAACAGGTAGAATACAGCACCAAAATTACCAGTGCAAAACCGGGTACCGCGATACAGAACATTGCCAAAAAAATGTCTAAGAAAGGAATTGGTGCCATGTTGATAGAAAAAGATAGACTCCCAATAGGCATTATTACCGATAAAGATTTCAGGAATAAAGTAGTCACGGGAACCGTACCCATTTCGGCCAAGGCCAAAACCATTATGTCCAGCCCAGTGATTACCTATCCCGGTAATTTAACGATTACACAGGCACAAATGGCTATGATGAAAAGCGGAATTAGCCATCTAGTGCTTACACAGGATGGCACACCTAATACAAGTGCCATAGGGATACTTTCCAAACACGATGTAATGCTCTCTTTAGGCAATAATCCCGCGGTCTTGGTAAAGGCCACAAAACGCTGCAAACAAATAGACCAGCTTAAACCCATTAGAAAAGGGGTCATGAATTTATTAAAGGGATACCTGGAGCAGAACATCCCCATGAGCTTAACTTCTAAAATAATATCCGAGCTCAACGATGCGTGCACCAAACAGGTTATTCGACTCTCGCTAAAACAAATGGAAACACCTCCACCGGTTGAATTTGCATGGTTGGCTATGGGTAGCCAGGGAAGGAGCGAACAATTATTACATACCGACCAGGACAATGCCCTTATTTTTAACGAAGTAGATGAAAACCGATTAGACGAAACCCGTAACTATTTCTTGCGTTTGGCAAGCTTGATAACTATAGGATTACATGAAATAGGGTATGCCTTTTGTCCTGCCGATATGATGGCTTCCAACCCTAAATGGTGTTTGAGCATTACTGAATTTAAACAAGCGACTACAAAATGGATTACCAACCCTGGACCGGACGAGGTACTTTTATCATCCATATTTTTTGACTATAATCTGGTCTATGGCAACTCGGAACTAACCAATGAACTATCTTCCCACATCTTTAAAACCGTGGCGAGCTATCCGATGTTCTTGACTCACTTGGCAAGCGGAGCGCTACAGAACCCTTCTCCATCGGGTTTCTTTAGGAAATTTTTGGTGGAGCAGGACGGAGAACACAAAGACTTCTTTGATTTAAAAAGACGTGTATTAATGCCTTTGATAGATGCCGCAAGGGTACTTATTTTATCACATCAAATAAAAGGAATAAATAACACTTGGCAACGGTATGAAAAGTTGGCTTTTCTTGAACCTAAGAATTCAGAATTGTATATTTCCTGTTCTTACGCCAGTAAAGCGCTGTTAAAATTCAGAACGCGCCAAGGACTTTTGCATAACGATTCCGGTCGTTTCATCTCGTTGGAACAACTTAACAAAGAGGAACGTATGAAACTCAAAAGAACCTTTTCATCCGTAAAGGATATCCAAGAAGTACTTTCCGTTCGCTTTATGACCTCAATCGTTCGCTAATATGTTTACAAAAAAAAGTTATCCCGATTTTTGGAACGAATATGCTGATTCTTTTGAAAACGGACTTCCCAATTTAGTGCAAGACAACAAATTTGTAGTACTAGACACGGAGACTACTGGGTTTGATGTGAAAAATGACAGAATTTTAAGTATCGGCGCATTGGTTTTGCAACAACAAATGATTCAACCGAAACAAGCTTTTGAGCTATTTCTAAAACAAGAACGCTATACCAAAGAAACCGCTAAAATACATGGCATACTAAAAGCAGGGAGAAAGGATAGAACAACAGAAATAGAGGCATTAAAACATACCTTAAAAACACTGGAAAACGCAGTTTTGGTCGCCCATCATACGGGTTACGATGTGGCCATGCTCAATAACGCCTTAAAACGGAATGGACTTCCCAAACTTAAGAACAAGACCTTGGATACCGCTACCCTGTATTTTAAGACCCTAAGCCGGGCCAAACAACAAGAATCGGATGGCCATAACACTCTGGACGATTTAGCAAAAGCTTACGATATTTCACAAAAAGATCGCCATACCGCTTTGGGCGATGCCTATATTACCGCCATAGCATTTCTTAGAATCATAGAGAGATTAAAGCCCGCCTCGCTCAACGAATTGTTGAAACGAGACGGGCCATTTACATTTTGGTAAATTAACTTTATAAGGCCTCCTTTATAATCTCTTCCACTACTTCAGGATTTAGCAAGGTAGATGTATCGCCCAAATTACTGGTATCCTTAGATGCAATTTTCCTTAGAATACGTCTCATAATCTTACCGCTCCGGGTTTTGGGCAACGCAGCTACAAACTGTATCTTATCCAACTTGGCAATTGGTCCAATATGTTCGGTAATCATTTGATTTATCTCCTTTTGCAGGTTCTCCCGGTCCCTAGATTCGCCCGTTTCCTTCAACATTACATAACCGTACAAGGCGTTACCCTTAATATCATGTGGGAAACCTACGATAGCGGACTCTGCAACGGCAGGATGTTCGTTAATCGCATCCTCTATAGGTGCCGTACCTAAATTATGACCGGAAACAATAATAACATCGTCTACCCGACCTGTAATACGGTAATAGCCTACCTCATCACGCAAGGCGCCATCACCCGTAAAATATTTATCTTTAAACGCCGTAAAATACGTTTCCTTGTAGCGTTGATGATTGCCCCAAATAGTTCGCGCCATGGACGGCCAAGGAAATTTAATACACAACCTTCCATCTACCTGGTTTCCTGTGATTTCTTTACCGTTTTCATCCATTAGGGCTGGTTGTATTCCTGGCAAGGGCAAAGTGGCATAGGTGGGTTTCGTTGGCGTTGAAAAAGGTATGGGCGATATTAATATGCCCCCTGTTTCGGTCTGCCACCACGTATCTACAATAGGACATTTCTTGTCTCCTACATGGTCGTTGTACCAGTGCCAAGCCTCTTCATTAATGGGTTCCCCAACCGTTCCCAATACTTTAAGACTAGAAAGGTCGTGTTCCGTGACAAAATTCAAATTTTCCTTTGCCAAGGCTCTAATTGCAGTCGGTGCGGTATAAAACTGAGTTACCTTATGCTTTTGTACCACGTCCCAAAATCGGCCAAAATCAGGATACGAGGGTACACCCTCGAACATAACGGTCGTAGCACCATTGGCCAACGGACCATAAACGATATAGGAGTGACCGGTAATCCAACCAATATCAGCAGTACACCAATACACATCGTTTTCACGATATTGAAATACATTCTTAAAGGTATACGCCGTATAGACCATATATCCTGCGGTGGTGTGTACCATTCCTTTGGGTTTCCCTGTTGATCCTGAGGTATATAAAATAAATAACGGGTCCTCCGCATCCATCACCTCGGCCGGATAATCGGCGTAGGCATCTTCCATCAGTGGTTCCAGCCATTCGTCCCGGCCTTCTTTCATTTGCACCTCCGAGTTAGTACGTTTAACCACCAATACACTTTCCACATCCGGGCAGTCTTCCATAGCGTCGTCAACAATTCCCTTTAAATCTATGGTCTTTTTGCCACGGAAAGAGCCATCGGAAGTTATGACCATTTTTGCTCCGCAATCGTTTATTCGGGTAGCTACCGCTGTAGATGAAAACCCAGCAAAAACTACCGAATGTACCGCTCCAATACGTGCACAGGCCAAAAGGGCGATGGCCAATTCGGGAATCATCGGTAAATAGATAATTACCCTATCCCCTTTTTTGATTCCTTTGTCGTTAAGCACATTGGCCATTTTACAAACACGCTCCTTCAGCTCCATATAGGTAATATGTTGAGCAGGTTCGTCCGGATTATTAGGTTCAAAAAGAATGGCCGTTTTATCCCCTCGAATATGCAAATGCCTGTCGATACAGTTTTCAGTTATATTCAATTTAGCACCTTCAAACCATTTTATCTCGGGCTTTGAAAAATCCCAGTCCAAAACTTTCTCCCATTTTTTACGCCAAACAAAATGCTCCTCGGCAATTTCGTCCCAAAAACTTTCAGGATTTCTAACTGATTTTCGATATACTTGATAGTACTCTTCCAAATGTTTGATATGGTAATTACTCATATTTTTTGGTTTTTAATTAAGAATAAATATATTTTAGTGAATCATTTCCTCCACCTCTTTTACTACTTTTTTTACAGAAAAAGGTTTGGTCATGTACCCGTCAGCTCCCATTTGAAGCCCTTTCTCCATATCCGATACTTTGCTCTTAGCAGTTAAAAATACCACTTTTACCCGCTTTAGCTTCTCCGTTTCACGCAACAATCGTAAGGTTTCATAACCATCCATTTGTGGCATCATAATATCTAACAAAATAATATCGGGCACTTGTTTTTCAGCTATGTCCAAAGCCTCGGTTCCATCCCTTGCTACGAACACTTCAAATTCTTTTTTCTTAAAAGCGTACTCCAAGGACATCACAATGTTTGGCTCATCGTCAACAATTAAAATTTTTCGTTTGCTCATATTGCTTTAGGTAAGGTGAATAAAAACCGGGCACCCTTAGAATAGGTGTCATCTGCCCAAATAGCCCCATTATGACTTTCCATTATTTGTCTACAAATTGCCAATCCAAAACCACTACCCTGTGGTTTTTTAATATTTTGGTTTTTAGACTGATAAAATTTATCGAATATGTACTTATGTTCTTCATTTGGAATTCCTCGACCATTATCCACTACAGTTACACAAATGTTGTCGCCGTGCTCATCCACTGAAATGGATATTACCCCACGTTGCTCCTCGGTAAATTTCAAGGAATTGGAAAGTAGGTTGGTCAACACTTGCAATATACGATCTTCATCATACATGGCCTTTACACTATCACCAGCTATAAAATTTATGACAACGTTCCGTTTCATTGCTATTTGTTGAATACCAAGAATAGCATTCCTTATGGTTGTATTTATTTCTCTTGGTGCAATATGTAAGGCTGCCCTATTTCCAGAAAGCTTCTCTAGATCCAAGATATTATGAATCAATATTGCCAGACGTTCCGTATCCCGTCCAATATTCTCTAAAAATTGTTTTCGAAGTTCCTTGGGCATTTCTTCATCTTCCAAAACTTCTGATGCGGCCTTAATTGAGGTAATAGGTGTTTTTAGCTCATGAGCGACCGTATCCAAAAATTCATCTTTTTGTTTGTCCAAATCAAGAAGTTCGGCATTGGCCATACGCAGCTGTTCGGCCATGGCCGATAATTCATCCGATTTATCCCTGAGCAATTTATTGTTGGCCTTTGCCTCCTTGGTTTCTTCCAAAATATTTAACACGGCCACCAAACTGATTGGTTTTTCCTTAGATACCGAGGACAATAATATTTTTGCAGAGGTACTACCCAAACTTCCTGTGAGCAACTTTTCCGAAAAATTGATCAAACGTGCATCTGCAGTTTCCACATTGGGGGCAATATTATATTTTCTATTAAAAATCTCCATAGCCCTATTGGTTCGCTGTTCTCCCAAAAACCGATTCAACAAGCCTTTGATATCTGTAACATAAGCCTCGCCCTTCCAAATAAAGGCACCTTCCTGCAAGTTCTCGTAATTCTCGTAATTCACGAACATTTCGGCATAGTTTCGCTCCCTGTAATTACCTTTAGAGGATACCGAAACGGTTACGAAAACAAATAAGTTACTGCTAATGCTCCATAAAAAAGCATTGCTCACAGGTGAAAGGTAATCAAGTCCGAACAATTGCGACGGTCGTAGCCAGGACATCCCAAAAAGACCATCTGAATCAAGGGTAGTACCAGGATTTATGGCACTTGCGATAGCTGGTGAAAAAAGGGTGTATATAGCAACCAAAAGCCCAAGCCCTATGCCTATTTGTGCGGCCAGAGCCGTACCACGCCGCCAAAAAAGCCCAAAGAAAAACGAAGGGCCCAATTGGGAGATAATAACAAAGGAAATTAAACCAATGGCATATAAAGATAGTTGTACCGAGAACTTTATATAAAAAATATAAGCGGCCACGATAAGTATAAAAATAGCCATGCGCCTAATGGTCTTGATTCGCTTTGCATTTTCCTCCGGATTCCCCGAAACCAAGGTCTTAATGAAACCGTAGGGGATAATGATACTATTACTTACCATCGTGGATAAGGCTAAAGTTGATACGACAATCATGGACAGTACAGCAGAAAAACCACCCAAAAACACCATTACGGTAAGTGCTACATGCCCTTCTTGTAAGGGAAGTAACAAGGAATAGTAATCATGGTTAACATTGGGGGGAAGCCTTATATTTCCAGCCCATGCGATAAATATTACAAAAATATTGAACAACAGTAAGTATAAGGGAAACAACCAAACTGCCTTTTTAAGGTACTTTTCGTCCTCATTTTCAACAACGGCAACATGAAACTGTCTGGGCAATAGAAAAATAGCAACAAAGGACAAACAAATAGCGAACAACCAATTAAATCCCTCTTCGATACCTCCAAAGGAAGATAACCTTTGGAAATTTTCACTTTGGGATACTTGCCTATAGAGATCACCTGTTCCATCAAAAAGGTAGAAGACGACATAACAGCCGATAACCAAAAAAAAGACTAGTTTAAGCACAGACTCCATGGCAACCGTTGCCAAAATTCCTTTTTTATGCCGCGTTGCATCCGAGGAACGGGTACCAAAAAAGGCAACAAAAACAGCAATCAATAAAGAAATATAAAAAGTAGAATCGTCAAGAATTCCTTTGGACACATAGCCGTTTTTCAAGGTCATTAATTCAAAGGTTTCAGATACCGCTTTGAGCTGTAGGGCGATATATGGAATAACGCTCATCAAGCAAGTGATGGTAACCAAGGCACCAAGTGACCGGTTGTTCCCGTACCTGAGTGCTATAAAATCTGCAATACTGGAAATTTTTTGTTGTCTGGAAATCCTTATGATCTTTCGCATCAGTACCATCCATAAGGGCAGCGCAATTACCGGCCCTAGGTAAATCGCTAAAAAACTAATACCAGATTCCGAAGCTATGCCTACACTGCCGTAATAGGTCCATGCCGTACAATAAACGCTTAAGGATAGTACATAGATATACGGATTCTTGACCCATTTGCTGCCTTTATTGCGTTCCGCAAAAAAAGCGATCGCGAACAATAACAAAAGGTACGCTACAATAATCAATATGAGTAGATAATTACTCATAGAACTTATTTAAAATTACAAAAGCAACAACTATGGATACCAACCAGCTTCCAAAAATGAAAACATAGAACATAGGAAACCCTAAAAACTGTGCATCACCATCAAATATAGAAACGAACGGAACATTCCATAAAAGGAAGAGCATCACTGACAGTACAACAAATTTTTGTTGATGCCTCTTTTTAACTTTCATTTTTAATCGCTATTAGTTTTCATGTTCAAAAACGGTATCGTGTATTGCCACCACACCGTTTTTCAAATCACCTATTATGTTCTAATGTCCCGTTGCTTCTCCCGCACCACTTGGTATTCTAATGTTCTCTACAATTTCCTGTACCTCCTGTGGAGGTGCTGGCGTAAATTGATTAACGACGATAGACACTACAAAATTCACGACCATGGCAACGGATCCAAAGCCCTCGGGCGAGATACCAAACCACCAAGATTCCTGTAAACCTGCAACCGCCTCCTTACCGCCATCGAAAATACCAAACTTGAATTTTAGCATGTAAAAAAGCATCAATAAAATACCCACAACCATACCGGCAACCGCACCTTCCTTATTCATTTTTTTATAAAAAATACCCAAAACGATGGCCGGGAAAAACGATGCCGCCGCCAAACCAAAGGCAAGTGCGACAACAGCTGCGACAAATCCTGGCGGATTGATACCAAAATAACCGGCTACCACAACCCCTACTGTAGCTGCACCACGGGCGGCCCATAATTCGCCTTTTTCGGAAATATTAGGAAGAAATATTTTCTTTACCAAATCATGGGAAACGGAAGAGGAGATTACCAAAAGTAATCCTGCTGCCGTTGACAATGCCGCAGCCAAGCCACCTGCCGCTACCAAACCAATAACCCATGCCGGTAAATTTGCGATTTCCGGGTTTGCCAATACTGTAATATCACGGTCTACGGTTAACTCATTTACAGTTGCATCCGCTACATATTGTATTTTACCATCTCCATTTTTATCGTCAAAAGAAATTAACCCCGTGGTTTCCCAATTCGTAAACCAAACAGGCATGCTATCGTAGTCTTTATCGGTTACTGTTTCAATCATATTGGTTCTCGCAAATACCGCTACAGCCGGTGCGGTAGTATATAAAATAGCGATCAACAAAAGTGCTAAACCCGCAGATTTACGGGCATCCTTAACCTTCTTAACCGTAAAGAATCGAACAATTACGTGCGGTAGCCCGGCAGTACCCACCATAAGTGCCAAGGTAATGGCAAATACATCTACCAAACTTTTGGTACCAGAGGTATACTCCGCAAAACCAAGTTCGGTGGAGAGTCCATCTAATTTGTCCAACAAATACATCCCGGAACCATCATTTACGGTACTACCCATACCTATTTGCGGAATTGGGTTTCCTGTCATTTGAATGGATATAAAAATTGCCGGTACCATAAACGCAAATATCAATACACAGTATTGGGCCACTTGGGTATAGGTGATTCCTTTCATGCCTCCTAGAACGGCATAAAAAAGTACAATGACCATTCCTATAATCACCCCTGTTTCTATATCGACCTCTAAATATCTTGAAAACACAATTCCTACGCCCCTCATCTGTCCCGCTACATAGGTAAAGGATACGAGTAAGGCACAGAAAACGGCAACCATTCTGGCGGAATTGGAATAATAACGATCCCCAATAAAATCGGGTACGGTAAATTTACCAAACTTCCTTAGGTATGGGGCAAGAAGGAGTGCAAGCAGCACATAACCTCCAGTCCATCCCATGAGATATACAGAGCCATCATATCCCGAAAAAGCAATAATACCCGCCATAGAAATAAAGGATGCGGCAGACATCCAATCTGCAGCGGTAGCCATAGCATTGGCCAAAGGGGAAACGCCCCCGCCCGCTACATAAAATTCTTTGGTAGAGCCTGCCCTGGCCCAAATAGCAATACCTATATAAAGGCCAAAGGTTAAGGCAACAAGGACGTAAGTCCAAATTTGAACATCATTCATAGTATTCGTTTTAGTGGTTGGTTTTTATTCGTCGTAGCCGTATGTTTTATCTAGTTTGTTCATTAAGCGCACATAGACAAAGATTAAAATGACAAACACATAGATACTGCCTTGCTGCGCGAACCAAAATCCGAGTTTGAAGCCGCCCAGGCTAATTTCGTTCAAGTCATCCTTGAACATGATTCCAGCTCCGTAGGATACGGCGAACCAAATGGCTAATAGAATAAAGAGATACCTGACGTTCTCTTTCCAATAGGCCGTGGCCTTTTTTTGTTTTTCTGACATAATGTGTTGGTTTTTATAAATAAATCATTGCTTGTATTGTAACTATCCCGGTATTATCCCTTGGTCCATATTTGGCATTGGCATACTCTATAGATAGTTTGGAGTGATGCCCTGTAAAATAAATATTTCCTCCTATCCCAAGGCGATTAGCCCCGTCATCTATAGCATCTATACTTCGGTTTTGATAAGAAACATAAGGTTGAATTCTTGTGTTCTCCGCCTTACCCGGTAACAAATACCCTAAATGTCCGTAAACCATGGAACCCGTACTATAGGTGCTTCCCAAAGTAAAATTCTGTCCATAATCGTTGTCCTGATATACTGCATATGCCGTAAGGGCACTTCCATCTTCGCCCAAGGGAGTGTCATAAAAAGCGTCGACCGCGAAAATAGATACATCCTCTCCCAATAGATTACCTGCTGCATCTGACCTCACCGATCCATTGGGATGGACTAAAAACCCAGCCCCTAGATTAAACACTTTTTTACTGCCTAAATATGTTCCCACCTTGTAAGGTAGAAAATTTGACTCTTGTTCCAAGAAAGCATAGGAAAAATAACCCTGTGCAAGTTTGCCGGCATCCCTTGAACCTAGCAAGCGTCTTCCTGAATACACCGCGGCACCGTTGGGCTCAGGAATTGCTGATGACTGTAGGTTGTTCGCTACGGCTTCGTCTAGAGAAACATTGTAATCAAATTTGCCAAAGCGTCCTTTTATATAGACGCCAACATGCCTTGCAAATTGGTCGGAAAGACCCAAGACTGCCCAAGACTGCCTGTTATTATCCAAAGTCATAAAGTTTAAGGTACTGGCCGAATTCAATCGGGAAATTCCATTCCAATAATGCAGGCCCGCTCCCACTTTATGGTCCTCATTTAATCCCCATTCGCCCCAAAAACCGTGAAAAAACAATTGTGAAGATTCTCCTTTTCCTACAGCACTCATATTCTCCCCATTTAAGCTATTCAAACCAAAATGGGTAAGAATCATAAATTTCTTATTCAGCTGCAAGTAAGTCAACATACGTGCCCTACGAATGCTCAAGTTTAATTTACTATCTTCCTCAGAAACATTTTCACTATGCTGCGCCCAAAACTGACCCCAAATGATGGTTCTCACGTATTTTGACCCACCTTCATTAAGGTTTATTTTGTAACCTCCTGTATATTCTGTATTTCCTTGAGCAATGACCATAGGACTCCAGAACAAGATCAGTAGGAATCCAAGAATTAAATTTTTCATTCTTTTTAGTTGTTAGTTGGTTTATTGCATGCCCAGCGAACCTCTAAAAAAAAATTCAAAACTATTTAATCGTTATACTTTTTTGCTTATTTGATATAGCTAATCCCTAAAACGTTCCCATTTTATAAGCATAAACTTGTCTCCAAGTTCGGTTACCAATACCCCAGCACCCTTTAGGTTTTTAGGATGCTGAAAGTAATCCTGCAACTCTTTTACGTTCAGAATTTTATAGGTAGGATGGTAGTCCGTTTTGTAAGGTCTCTTAATATTGTACTTTTTCACCCAATTCATGACTGATACATGGGAAACTCCTAAAATTCGTTCTATTTCCCGATAGGTTAAACCCTCCAAATACAACTGCAAGGCCTTGTTTACGTAATAATCATCAATCTGTTTGCCCAACTTGCCTACGGTAAAAAAATAACCACAAGACTTGCATTTGTACCGTTGGCGATTTTTTAGGATTCCAGCTTTGGTAAACTGGGTAGATTGGCAGTTGGGGCAGGCGTCCATAGTGTAGTATACTAATTTTGCATAAATATACTAAATTAGCACATATTGTATATATTTTATAAAATTTAGCCCTATTAATAAAGATAACCTCAAAAAAAGCCCATTGAATTTACAAAATTCTTTAGGTGAAAATCAGCCACCTAGGTCCATAAAGTTATATACCCTTAACTAACATCAGCTTCCTTTTTTATGCCGGTTCATGTATAAAGCTTTAAACCAGGCTATTCGCTATGTTTAAGCACCAATTTTCTAATTTTAATAGCTTTCTCAAAATGGTTTAGTTTATGCTTCATTATCCACCAAGTAGCCACCTCCATTAAAACTTCTGGAGTATCATTTTTATTTTTAAAAAAAGCATAGAATGAAAGCCCGACGTTCTCTCCCTTAGAAAGTATCTTTTTATCGCAGACTTGAATAATCCTGTCTCGTATCTCTCTATTCATATCTTGACCTGCACTAAAGTTATCTTAACTATCCTTGAACTGTGCCAAATGGCATGCTCCACTAGGTCATCTGTCTTCGTAACTAGTAAGCGCACCTCACAGATTACTCCGTTGTACCTAAGGATTAAGCCACCCAAACGCCCTCCTCTTTAGATGCTTTCCCTTCCTTGGCTTTTACCATGGCTATTATTAGGTATGCCTCGTGTACGTGCTATCCTTATGAATTATAGTTTAGTTTCCCCTAGGTAGTAAAACCACTTTAAAACTTCAACTTCTCTACAGCGGCAATAGTCTCCTCTAAATCAGCATAGCTTAGTGCATCATTCAAAAAGTAGCTTTCAAATGCGGATGGTGGTAAGTAAATACCCTGATCTAACATACCATGGAAATAGGTATTAAAACGCTCGTTATTCCCCTTGGCAGAAGATGTAAAATCTATTACAGGTTCCTCTGTAAAGTGAACGGAAATCATACTTCCATAGCGGTTGATTTGATGTGGTACTCCTTTTTTATCTAGGGCCTTTGCGATACCTTCATGCAGAAAAGTCGTTTTTTTGGCTAGACTTTCAAAAATATTGGAATTTGTATTGAGCTCGGTCAGCATGGCCAACCCGGCGCTCATGGCCAGGGGATTTCCACTCAAGGTTCCAGCTTGGTATACGGGACCATCGGGCGCCAAATGATTCATAATCTCTTTTTTTGCCCCAAAAGCACCTACGGGTAATCCGCCACCGATGACCTTACCATAAGTAACAATATCTGCATCTACACCAAGCGCCTCCTGCGCACCGCCTCTCCCTAAACGAAAACCAGTCATCACTTCATCAAAAATGAGTAAAATTCCTTCTGCGGTGCATACCTCTCGTAAACCTTTTATAAATGCATCCGTAGGAACAATACACCCCATATTCCCTGCAACGGGCTCAATTATTATTGCGGCTATCTCCCCTTTGTTGGCACTTATCAAAGTTTTCACCTCTTCCAAATTATTGTATGCCGCCAACAAAGTGTCCTTTGCCGTACCTTGGGTAACACCGGGGCTGTTGGGACTGCCAAAAGTAACGGCTCCGCTACCGGCTTGTATCAAAAAAGAATCCGAATGGCCGTGATAGCATCCAGCAAATTTTATAATCTTGTCCTTGCCAGTAAAGCCACGTGCCAAGCGTACGGCGCTCATACAGGCCTCCGTACCGCTATTTACAAAACGTATCTTATCAATATTCGGGACCATGGACACTGCCAATTTTGCCAATTCAGTTTCTATCTCGGTGGGCATCCCAAAGGAAGTACCTTTTTTCGCCTTGTCTATAATCGCATTTATGACGGGTTCATAAGCATGACCTAAAATCATAGGACCCCAAGAGGCGATATAATCAATTAGTCTATTACCATCTTCATCATACAAATAAGCCCCTTTAGCCTTCTTTACAAAAATTGGATCTCCGCCGACAGCCTTAAAAGCTCTTACAGGAGAATTGACACCTCCAGGTATGTATTTTTTGGCCTCTGCGAAGAGGGCACTACTTCTTTTGTATATCATGATTTGGATTTCATTTTGCCGTCTTAACCATCAATTTTTGACCAACGGAAAGATTTGCATCCCTTAGCCGGTTCATTTTCATTAATTCATCAATAGAGACATAATATCTTTTGGATAAGGAATAGAGCGTGTCCCCCTTTTTAACGATATGTATTGCATTATTCTCCGCAATAACAGGCTTATTCTTATCATAAACAGACTTAGGGATATCGCTGTCATATTCATATAGTTGATGTTTTTCTATTAGGTAAATCAACTTTTGGGGGTATTTTTTATCAGTTGCATAACCCGCTTTGCGCAGTCCCTTTGCCCAACTCTTGTAATCCGTGGTATCATAATCGAACAAAAAGGCGTATCTACTGCGCGTTGAAAGGAACACACTATGGTCCCTGTACGAATACATAGGATGGTTGTATTTTCTAAAACACTCTCCCTTGGCATCATCATCATGAAAATCATAATCTCCCTGCCAACCGGTATGGCACTTTATCCCAAAGTGATTATTAGTCTTTTGAGCTAGTTCACCCTGTCCGTAACCACTTTCCAAAAGCCCCTGCGCCAACTTAATACTCGCAGGAATGCCGTAGGCCTTCATTTCTCGTTGGGCTACCACGGAAAAGGTTGAAATATAATCCGAGATGTCGTCAATTACAAAACGTTCAAACCTCCCGTTATCCTTTGGTAGTGTGTTGTCGGCTGTATATTTTGTAGCGTTATCCTCCGACTTCGATTTTTGGCGTTCGGCACGGACATTCTTGGTCCGTAGCGAATCGGAATATGATTTTTTTGATTTACACCCCGTAAAGGAGGTACCAAAACCTAAGAGCAGTAAGAGCAGAAATTTCTTTTTCATATGTCTAGTAAAGGTAATTTTTTCTTTTCCAGCACGGTATTCATTCCAACAATACCTTGAATTCCACCTGTATGAACGGCTAGAATCTTGCAACCATTGGCAAAATTATCATTCTTAATCATATCCAACAACCCAAATAACATTTTTCCAGTGTAAATAGGATCTAAGGGTATGCCTGTTTCTGATTTAAAATTATTGATGAACCTTACCAGTTCCTCCGTGATTTTAGCATAGCCTCCAAAATGATATGCTGTAATCAGTTTCCAATTATCCTTTGTTGTAATTTCAGTTACTACGTCAGTAAGAAAATCACCTTTTAGCGCGGAGAAACCCAATACTTTTTGATGTTCGAAGGACGTATTAATTAGTCCAGCAATCGTGCCACCGGTGCCAACACACGTGCAGACAAAATCAAACTCCTTATCCTCTTCAACAAGAATCTCTTCACAGCCTCTGACTGCCAGGGCATTTGTCCCTCCTTCGGGAACCAAGTAAAAATCGCCAAATTGATTCTTTAACTCCGCTATGAATCCATCGGTATCTTTCTCTCTATACACCCTTCTGGATACGAACTTAAAGTGCATACCATTTCTGTGCGCTTGTAACAACGTTGGATTTTGGTCCCAGTTTTCTTGAAGCTCTTCGCCTCTTATCACACCAATGGTCTTTATTCCCCATTTCTTTCCGGCATATGCCACCGCAGCAATATGATTGGAGAAACCTCCACCAAACGTTACCAAGGTATCAAGTTTATTTTTTTTAGCTGCTTGTAGATTGTATTTTAGTTTTCGGTATTTATTGCCAGACACGTACGGATGTAACAAATCCTCTCGCTTTAGGGCAAGGGTAACATTTTTTTCCGAAAGTATGGAAAGATTCAAAAATTGATTTACGCTCTGCAAACAGTCTTACTTCAGCCACAAAGGTATTTAATAAAGCTGTATGGTTTACGAATCGCAAGGTAATCGGATTGGTTTTCCTTCTGATATGCTTCTCGCTCAAAACTAATATTTTGGTAGGCACGATAACTATCCAAGTACCATATAGTGCGGACTAACCACTCTGAAAGATAAAGAAAATAAAAAGGTATAATCAACAATTCTTGCTGCTGTCTTAAATGTATTTTCTCGTGATTTATTAGCGTAGCATCGGCTTTAAGCGCATTAGTTTTTAAAAAAATAAAGGGCCATAAGGAGAGCCCTACATAGTTTTTGTAAAAGAAATGTCTGAAAACCAATATCATAGGCTATTCTTTAAGCTATTATAACAAAGATAAATGTTAAATTTTTGATTTGAAAAAATACTGGGTTTTCTTCCCAACAATGCCGACAAACGGGAAAACACCTTAATTAACTCATAAAACTAATGTTTGAATTAAGGTTATTAACAGAAAACCAGTAACTTTATTATTGTCGAAGATTTTAATTTTCTTGTATACTTTGTTGACAAATGTGACCTAAAAAGCTATAGAGAGTGCGACAAAATGGACCAATTGCATTGTAACTATAGAAAGTTTTAGATGTGCTTTTGCTAAGTAGGGGAAAAAGAAATGAGCAATCGGAGCCTGTTGCCCAAATACCGATTTGATGCTTACGGACATAACAGTATAGAAGAAAGAATAAGCCATTATTAGATAGTTTCCAGCACTTCTACTTTCAACCATGATTACGTTAAAATTAATGACGACCAGATGAAAATTAGAAATTTTTATGAATCGGAGACTAGGAAAATCTTGACGTTTTAAAAATTTGACTTGGACTCGTAAAAGAGAGAAGTAGCAATTATAATTGGACAACAAAGGTATAGTCCATTAAATTAGAGAGTACCTAATAGATGAAGGAAATACTACCGATTGAAGAAGGCGATTTTTATTGGAGCGAAGAGGGGTATCGTGTTTTCACCAAACAGTTTCATTTAAAGCGCGGTTATTGTTGCGAAAGTGGCTGTAGGCATTGCCCATACGGATACGACACTAAAACAAATAGTCAATAAGTCCTCAATAAATTCGGCATGATTGTTGAAGCTAAATAATAGAATTAAGAGGCCCAGATAATTTAAAAAATAAGTCTATGAAAAATTTAAAATTATTACTACTACCAGTGCTTGCCATCGTATTCCTTAGTTCCTGTAACTCGGTTCGGGTACTATCCGATTATGATGAAAAGGCCAATTTTACAGAATATAAGTCTTACGCCTTTTATAAAACCGGTATTGACAGGGCCGAAATATCAGACTTGGACAAAAAGAGAATTCTCAGGGCCTTAGAAACAGAGATGGAGAGTAGAGGTTTTGTGAAATCAGATAGTCCAGACATCCTAATCAGCATCTTTACCAAAGAACAAGAACGCGTTGATATTTACAACAACAACTTTGGCTGGGGTGGCTGGGGTGGCTTCGGATGGGGTTGGGGTCCTGGTTGGGGCTGGGGACCTGGGCTCGGTTGGGGCTGGGGCGGAGGCAACATGGTCAGTACCAGTACGGAAGGCTCTCTGTATATTGACTTGATAGATACAAAAACCAAGCAATTGGTCTGGCAAGGAAAAGGTGAAGGTACGCTGGCCAACACCAAAAACATACAGAAAAAGGAACAGCGAATAAACGAATTTGTTTCACAGATTATGGAACAATATCCTCCTAGTGCAATCGCAGCTAACTAGCATCCTTAGCAAATTAAAAGAAGTAAAATCCAATAGGTGTAATTCCATACTTATTGGATTTTTTTGGCTACAATAACGGAAAATGTTGGTTATTTTTGGCTTCGTTCAGTACAAAGGCACTTTTCACCGCACCTATATTGGGTAGACTTGCTATTTTGGATTTTGCAAAATCATAATAGGCATCCAAATTCTTAACCGTTACCTTCAGCAGAAAATCAAACTCACCGCCAACCACATAACACGCTGTTATTTCTTCCAGTTGTTTTATTCGCTCTAAAAAATCGTCCATAAAGCTCCCCTTCTGGGCTTCTAGAGACACAAAGCTAAACACTGTTATACTGTGTTCAATTTTATCGGTATCCAGAATAGCCACATAACCCTTTATATACCCTTCTTTCTCTAATCGTTTTATGCGCTCGTATACGGGAGTTTTTGTCAAACCCAATTGTTCTGCAATAGTTTTTGCTCCAGTTTTTGCATCCGTTTCCAAGATTTTTAAAATTCCACGGTCTATAGTGTCTAACTTTACTAGCATACTTTTTCCTATTTAAAAGTTTCTATTGTAGTAAGGATATATAAATTTCCTGTAAATTAACTAATATTTAGGAATTATTTCTAAATAACATTATAAACACTAATAATTAGTCTCATATATCTATCTTTATTAGAACAATAAAATTTATATGTACTACTTAGCTCAGGTAAATGTAGCCCGTTTTAAAGCCAGTTTGGAGGACCCTATTATGAAGGAATTCGTGGATTTCTTGGAGCCAGTGAATAAATTTGCAGAAGAGAGTCCTGGATTTGTTTGGCGTTTGAAAGACGAGCAAGGTAGGTCTGCCAGCTATATAGAAACACCTTTTAAGGACGAAATGATGGCCGTAAACATAAGCCTTTGGGAAGATTTAGATTCCTTTAAAGGATTTGTTTACGGTTCGGTTCACAGTTATTTTTTGCGGAATAAAAAAAAGTGGTTCGATATGAAAGGTATTTCTCAATTTGTACTCTGGTGGCTACCCGCAGGCGAATTACCCACATTACAAATGGCAAAAGAAAAATTAGAACTACACGAGAAAGAAGGGGATTCCCCAGCTGCATTTACCATGAAAACATTCTATAATCACAACGGAAAAATCTTAAATATTTAACACATGAGCGCTACACCCTACGAAAGCAATCCTATTTTAGATAAACTTCCCAAACATCTTAAGCAATATATAAAGCCGCAAAACTATGACCAATACACAGCCATCAACCAAGCTGTTTGGCGCTATGTGATGCGAAAAAATGTAGACTATCTATGTAAGGTTGCACACGGGTCCTATATGGACGGATTGCAAAAAACTGGGATTTCGATAGACCGTATTCCCAATATGTATGGTATGAACCGTATTCTAAAAGACTTGGGCTGGGCTGCTGTTGCAGTGGATGGTTTTATTCCTCCTGCCGCTTTTATGGAATTTCAAGCCTATAACGTGCTGGTGATCGCATCAGATATCCGGCAATTGGAACATATAGAATACACGCCAGCACCAGATATTATTCACGAAGGGGCTGGTCATGCCCCCATTATTGCAAACCCCGAATATGCAGAATATTTAAGACGTTTTGGAGAAATTGGATGTAAAGCGGTTTCTAGCGCAAAAGACTTTGAGCTGTATGAAGCGGTACGACACCTCTCTATTATTAAAGAAGCCAAGGGGACAGCCCCTTTAGAAATAGAAACCGCTGAAAAACATATTGCCGAACTACAAGAAAACATGGGCGAACCTAGTGAAATGGCGCTCATACGAAACCTCCATTGGTGGACAGTGGAATATGGACTTATAGGTACTGTTGAAAACCCTAAGATCTATGGCGCAGGCCTTCTTTCCTCGATTGGAGAAAGTGCTTGGTGTATGACAGATGAAGTTAAAAAAATACCTTATTCCATTGCGGCTGCACATACCGCTTTTGATATTACCAAACCTCAGCCGCAACTATTTGTTACCCCGGATTTTGCTTTTTTAAATCAGGTTTTAGAAGATTTTGCGAATACTATGGCACTACGAACGGGAGGTTTACAAGGCATTCAAAAACTAATACACTCAAAAGAACTTGGCACTATAGAACTTAGTACGGGACTTCAGGTTTCGGGTAATTTTGAATATGTAATAGCACACGAAGGCGACCCGGTGTATTTTCAAACTACAGGAAAATCTGCCTTGGCATTCCGTGAAAAGGAATTAGTGGGACAGGACACCAACAAACACGCTACAGGATTTGGCTCACCCATAGGCCGTTTAAAAGGAATAAATATCCCCATTGAGGAGATGAGTCCAAGGGACTTAAAAGCCTATAATATTTTTGAAGGGGAAGTTATTTCCTTAGATTTTGTCGGCGGTATCAACGTAAGCGGGAAGATTATAACCGGAACCAGAAATTTACAAGGACAAATCATTCTCATTACATTTGAAAATTGTACAGTTACACATCAAGGAAAAACATTATTTCAATCTGAAAAAGAGCTCTATAACATGGCTATTGGAGAACATATCGTCTCTGCTTACAATGGCCCTGCAGATGTAAAGAGCTTTGATCTTTTAGACCATGAATTAAGCAAAACCATCTCTAACGAAAATGATATTACCAATACTGGTATAGCTGCATACTACCAGCAAATTCGTGATTATAGAGAAGGGAAAAACACTACAATTTCCAGAAACAAAGTCTTTAAAGAAGTTAAGGAACGATTTCCAAAAGATTGGTTATTGTCGATCGAGTTATATGAACTGGCCATTGCCAATGGTGATACAGATTTTGCTTTGAAAATCAAAGAGCACTTGGAGCATGTAAAACGTAATAACCCGAATCTAGGACGATTAATTGATGATGGACTTGCTTTGATGGATAGTCCAACAACTATCAAGGCTTAATTTTCACTTTGCTAAAATCGTTTATCGTTACATCCTCATATACCAATTGCCAACCCATGCTATTGGTAAGGATATAAAATTTTTGTAGTTCGCTAAGTAGTCTATTCTTAGCGTTGGTCTTTAAACTAGATGCTTCTACTTTTTTTAACAAGGAAGCATTTACATTTCGCTTTATTTGATTGTAATCACCTGCATCGAAAGGATTTAGATAATCTGCGGTAACGTCATAGTATTCTAAGTCCGGATTTAATTTAATTTCCGGTTCGGGAATATTATTTATATAAAGTGTTTTTCTGTCTTCGTCCAGATCAAATTCGATCATTGAAAGATCGTATGCAACCAAAACCTCAGCATTCACCACTACGAGTGCTTTTTTATCTGCCGTTACAAAGGGCCCAAATAATTCTTTTGAATCCTTGTAATTATAGACTTCTGCAAAATGACCTTCGGTCACGATCAACTTGGATACATTATCGATTTGCTGCTGGATTAGCATCGAGTTCTCCTGTAGAATAGATTTAGATTCTTTCGCATCTTCACACGTTTGAAAGCCCAAGAAGACAGTCAACAAAGCCACCAAAGCAATTAAAATTTTCTTCATAGTTGCGTGCTTTTATTCAGGAATCAAATTGTATGAAGGGATACCTAGTTTGTAACACCTTGATTTTTTCTAAAAGCGCTCTTCGAAACTTTTGATGTTCCGCACTCTTAGGGTTAAAGGGTGTATGCTGTAATCCTTTTTGAATTTCACCTACCTTTTTCATTGATGCGCTAATATCCCGATTATCGGAAATCCAAACTTCTTGAAACTTATCCCAGATATATTCTATTGCCAATTCATTTGGATGTATCATATCGGTTGTATAAAAACGATAATCCCGAAGTTCGTCCATCATGATTTCATAGGCAGGGAAATAGAGCCCCCTAACCCTCGAAGGGAGAATACTGTGTAAAGCTGTGATTAAATGCGCTTTGCTTTGCTGGTTTTGAACACAACCATCTTTTAAATGACGAACCGGAGAAATAGTAAAGATGAGTTGTGCGCTTTTGTTTATTTTTTCAATGGTATGTATTATGCGTTGTAAGCTTGTTCTGATTTCATCAATAGATAACAATTGCTTGTCAAATTCCTTTTGAGGAACTTTATGACAATTTGCCACCGTTGTTTTTGTTTCCTTTTTCCGATATACCCAGGCCGTTCCCAAGGTAATGATGACGTGTGTCGATTTCTTCAGTTGTTCTTCCGTTGCAGCAAGTTGAGCGTTGAGCTTATCTAAGAGATGGTATTTGGATACATCGCTTAAACTGGAATGGGCATCAAAACAATGCCAACGTTCGTTTAAAAAGAAAAGTTCGTCCTCCGAATAGTATTCTTTGTTGATAGCCCTTACTATTAGATTTTCGATAGCCAAAGGATGAAAAAGAATACCAAACGGATTTTGTAATACTCTAAATTTGAAATAGTTGAGCTTTGCACCTATGTTTTCAGAAAAACAAGAACCTAACAATAACAATTGGCTAGAATAATCGATCTGATGTTCAGCTTTGCATAACGGTATTTGGGTTTGAAGTTTCATTTTTTAGATTGTGTCATAAGACTTAATCGATGAAATATTTGATAGGGATACACTTCATAAAACACATTATCCTCATTAATCGTGTTCTAATTATTTTCTAATGCCATTTCATACGTGGTCTTTGCTTCTTCCCTATGATTCAAAGCCAAAAACAACCTAGCTCAGGACAAATACGATTTCACCTCCTCCAAGGCTACAGCTATTCCCTCTGGTTTTTTTCCTCCTGCGGTAGCAAAGAAAGGCTGTCCGCCTCCGCCGCCTTGAATGTGTTTTCCAAGCTCACGTACAATTGTACCTGCATTAAGATTCCTAGAAACTACCAGCTCCTTGGAGATATAACAAGAAAGTAAGGCCTTACCGTTTTGTTCCGTTGCGAACAAAAGGAACAGATTATCCCTATTCTGTCCCATTTCAAAAGAAAGGTCTTTAATACCAGCTGCATCCAAATCTATCTTTTTGGCCAAAAACTGTACACCGTTTAAGTCCTTCAGATCTTGTACTAATTCTCGTTTCAGATTTTTCGCCTTTTCCTTTAACAAGTGCACCACTTGCTTCTTTAATTCCGTATTATCTTGTTGAAGAGAAGATACCGCTTTTAAAGGGTCTTGTGCATTACCCAACACTTGTTTTATAGCTTCTAAGGATTGGTTGTTGTCGAAAAAATACTCTTTTACGGCATCACTTGTAATCGCCTCGATACGACGGATTCCCGCGGCAACTGCGCCTTCGGACTTTAATTTAAAATGCCAAATATCACTTGTATTTTTTACATGGGTACCGCCACATAGTTCTACCGATTGTCCAAATTTAATGGTACGGACAGTATCCCCATATTTCTCCCCGAACAATGCCATGGCACCAGAACTCAAGGCTTCCTGCATGGGTATATTGCGTTTTTCTTCTAAGGGCAATTGCCCTTCTATGCGTGCATTTACAAAGTCCTCTACCTGTCCCAACTCATCGTTGGTCATTTTGGAGAAGTGGGAAAAATCGAAACGGAGGTATTTGGAATGTACAGCAGAACCTTTTTGCTCTACATGCGTCCCCAATACTTCCCTCAAGGCTTGGTGCAGCAGATGCGTCGCTGTGTGGTTAGCCTCGGTAAGCTGTCTGTGCTTGGAATCAACTACCGCTTTAAAAGTTCCTTCTAACTTAGTAGGTAAGTTTTTAACAAAATGAACAATTTCATTATTCTCTTTTTTCGTGTCAATAATATAGACAACATCGCCATCAACAGACTCCAGATACCCTTTATCACCTACTTGCCCACCACCTTCTGGATAAAATGGGGTTAAATTAAAAACGACCTGATACTGTACCCCATCTTTCTTAGAGGTTATTTTCCTATGCTTTACAAGTTGAACATTAGACTGCAAGGCGTCGTAACCAATAAACTCTTGCTCTTTGTCATCAATCAGGATTGTCCAGTCCTGCTTGGATATCTCAGATGCAGATTTAGAACGGTCTTTTTGTTTTTGCATCGCATTATCAAAACCAACCTCATCCAACGTATATCCCTTTTCACTAAGTATAAGCGCTGTCAAATCTATTGGAAAACCAAAGGTGTCATACAGCTCAAATGCCTTTGCACCGTCAACTTTTTTATCCTTTGAATTCTTTATGATAGTATCTAACAAAACCAAACCCTGATCTAATGTTTTGAGAAAAGAATACTCCTCTTCCTTAATAACATTTTGTATTAATTGCTTTTGCTCTTTTAATTCCGGAAAAGCATCTCCCATGCTATGGGTAAGCACAGGAACCAAACGGTACATAAATGGTTCTTTAGCATCCAAAAATGTAAATCCGTAGCGAACGGCACGTCTTAGAATTCTTCGAATGACATAGCCCGCTCCGGTGTTGCTAGGCAACTGACCATCTGCAATGGAAAAAGCCACGGCCCTAATATGATCGGCTACAACCCTTATGGCAATATCCGTTTCTTCTCCCGATTGTTTGGGATTGCCGTATTCGCTATTAGTAATGGTCTCTATCTCCCTAATAATCGGACTAAACACATCGGTATCGTAATTGGATTTTACATTTTGCAATACCATGCACAAACGCTCAAAACCCATTCCCGTATCTACATGTTTGGCCGGTAGTGGTTCCAAACTACCATTTGCTTTACGGTTGTATTGCATGAAAACCAAATTCCAAATCTCTACAACTAAAGGGTGGTCTGCATTGACCAAACTCGCACCCGATACCTTAGCTTTTTCTTCGTTGGAACGTATATCTACATGAATTTCCGAACAGGGGCCACAAGGTCCTTGGTCTCCCATTTCCCAGAAATTATCCTTCTTATTCCCCATGATGATCCTATCCTCTGGAACAATCTTACGCCATATTTCATAGGCTTCATTATCCTTATCTAGAGTATCGGCATCATCACTCCCTTCAAAAACAGAAACATAAAGGCTCTCCTTGTCGATTTTTAAAACATCGGTTAATAATTCCCATGCCCATGTTATGGCCTCTTCCTTAAAATAATCACCAAAACTCCAGTTCCCCAACATCTCGAACATCGTATGGTGGTAGGTATCCTTCCCTACTTCCTCCAAATCGTTATGTTTACCGCTAACCCTAAGGCATTTTTGCGAATCCGATACACGTGTTGCTTTAGGCTCGGAGATACCCAAGAAATATTCCTTAAACTGGTTCATTCCTGCATTCGTAAATAACAAGGTGGGGTCATCTTTAATGACCATGGGAGCAGAGGGAACTATTTTATGCCCTTTACCTTCAAAAAATTGTAAAAATTGCTTTCGTATATCCTTGGAATTCATCTAAAATGCTAAGCTTTTACAAATTTTAACTGTTTATAGAAAACAATTTTTATATTTGTTTGTTATGTTAAAAATAAACTACAAAAATAGCATAAAATCTATTCATGTCTAAGGTAAAATACTATTACGACCCAGACACGCTATCGTACCGTAAGATAGAACCGGAGAAATCTAGACGCTACCGCAATATTGTCTTTTTCTTTTTGGGGTCATTTATCTTTGGTCTTTTAGGATTGATACTGTTATTGAACACCAATCTTATAAATACCCCGAGGGAACTGTCTTTAGCACGTGAGGTCAAAAATTATGAACTTCAATTTGAGCTTCTGAACAAAAAGATGGAACAAATTGAAGACGTTCTGGTTAACATAGAAGATCGGGACAACAACATTTATAGACTTTATTTTGAAGCAAATCCGATTCCGGAGGAACAAAGACGTGCCGGTTTTGGCGGGGTTAATCGCTATAAATCCTTGGAAGGATTTAATAATTCGGATATGGTCATAGCCACTACACAGCGTTTGGATATCATAAAAAAACAGATGGCCATTCAATCCAAATCCTTGGACGAGATTACCAAGTTGGCAGAAGAAAAGGAAAAACTACTCGTGGCAATTCCTGCCATACAACCTATTAATAATGAAGAACTAACACGCATGGCTTCTGGTTATGGTTGGCGGTCCGATCCCTTTACAAAAGCAAGGAAAATGCACTACGGAATGGATTTTACGGCACCCAAGGGGACACCCATTTATGCCACCGGAGATGGAACGATTACCAGAGCCGACAACAATTCTTCCGGATACGGAAAGCATATTAGAATTGACCACGGTTACGGCTATTTAAGCCTATATGCACACCTTAGTCAATACAACGTTAAGAAAGGCACTAAAGTAAGAAGAGGAGACCTCATCGGGTTTGTTGGAAGTACGGGCCGGTCCGAGGCACCACATTTGCACTATGAGGTGTGGAAAGACAAAGATCGCATAAACCCGATAAATTTCTATTATGGCAGTTTATCACCCGAGGAATTCGAAAATATGCTGAAATACGCAAACCAAGAAAACCAATCTCTGGATTAATGCAAATAGAACTCCCCGAAAAACGATATTATGGCATTGGGGAAGTCGCCCGTGCCTTTGGTGTTAATACATCTCTAATCCGCTTCTGGGAAAAGGAATTTGACGTATTACAACCCAAGAAAAATGCAAAAGGGAATAGAAAATTTACACCTCAGGACATTAAAAACCTTCAACTCATTTACCATTTGGTAAAAGAACGTGGTTTTACGCTCGATGGGGCTAAGACACACCTTAAAGAAGAAAAACGAAAAACCCTCTCCAATTTTGATATTATTCATAAACTAGAAGGCGTGAAGGCAGAATTAATAAAAATAAAAAATCAACTATAAAAAACACTAAACCATATTCCACAAAAGAGCAAACTAAACCACTATAACTATGAAAAAAGGTATTATTGCATTAATCGTATTGGGCGTAATTGCCTTTGGCCTATACCAATGGGGTGTTGGATTCAACAATACCGCTATTGCCCTAAAAGAAACATCTACAAAAACTTGGGCAAATGTAGAAAGCTCGTACCAACGCAGAAATGACCTCATAGGAAATTTAGTTAAAACGGTACAAGGAGCTGCCGATTTTGAGCGAGGAACCTTAACCGATGTAATTGAAGCCCGCGCAAAAGCAACATCTGTAAGCATAGACCCTACCAATATTACACCGGAACAACTCGCACAATTTAACCAAGCACAAAGTGGATTAAGCGGTGCTCTAAGCAAACTCTTAGTGACCGTGGAACGGTACCCTGATCTAAAGGCCAACCAAAACTTCTTAGAACTACAATCACAATTGGAGGGTACAGAGAATAGGATTAATGTGGCAAGAGATCGTTTCAACGCAACCGTAGAGCCTTATAACCTTCACATTAAGAAATTTCCGAACTCTGTTTTAGCAGGAATTTTCAATTTTGATGAACTAGCCTATTTTAAATCCGAAACAGGTTCTGAACAAGCACCGGATGTAAACTTTGACCTTTAACAAGCATACATGTCCAGAGTTGAAGATTTTTTAAGTGTTAGCGATGAACAGGAAATTGTAGAAGCAATTATAGAGGCAGAAAAAAATACGTCTGGGGAAATAAGGGTGCATATAGAATCGCATACGCGTTTAGACCATTATGAAAGAGCAAAGGAGGTTTTTCATCTTCTAAAAATGGACAATACCAAAGAAGAGAACGGAGTACTGTTATATGTAGCGGTAAACGATAGAAAATTCGCTATTTGTGGAGATAAAGGCATAAACAAAGCGGTACCAGAAAACTTCTGGGAGGCGACCAAAGAAATTATTGCATCTCATTTTAAAGAAGGAAATTTCAAAGACGGTATCCTCCAAGGCATTCTAAAGGCAGGAATCGAACTAGAAAAACACTTTCCTTGGCAACATGACGACAGAAACGAATTGAGCAATGAGATATCTAAAGGCTAGCCTCAGCTTTTTACTTTTACTGGCTTTTACCTCTATTTGGGGGCAATTCGAAATACCTGAAAAACCAAAAGAGCAAACCAGCGTCTATGACTACATCAATCTTTTATCAACGGATCAAAAGAATGCTTTAGAACAAAAACTTATCTCTTATTCAGATAGTACTTCTACTCAAATAGTAGTAGCCGTTATTGCAAGTACAGAAGGAGAAAACATCACCTACCTTGGCGCACAATGGGGACAAAAATGGGGCATTGGACAATCTGGAAAAGACAACGGCGTTCTAATCCTTTTAGCAAGAGATGATAGAAAAATAGCCATAAACACAGGCTACGGCGTAGAAGGTAATCTCACAGATGCCATGTCACGAAGAATTATAGAAAACGTTATTGTGCCTAAATTTAAAACAGGAGATTATTATGGCGGACTCAACGATGGTGCAGACACTATTTTTAAAGTTTTAAACGGCGAATTTAAAGAAGATCGTAGTTTTACTACTGAAGACGGCTTTCCCCTAAGAACCTTATTACCTTTCATTATATTCTTTATTATTCTAATTATCCTATCCAAACGCAACAGAGGTGGCAAGGGAGGTAATGGAGGTCGAAAAAACAGAGGACTAGACCTTTGGGATATCATTATCCTTAGCAACATGGGCCGTAGCGGAAGAACTGGAGGAGGTTTCGGCGGTAGTGGCGGTTTTGGTGGTGGAGGATTCGGTGGTGGCTTCGGCGGCGGTGGCTTTGGCGGTGGTGGTGCTTCCGGTGGCTGGTAATTTAAACTCAAGTGTAAAGTTCAAATACAAACTATAGACCGCCCGATATAGAAATGCTCTAACTTAAAAAAGTAGTCGCTATTTTATACTCAAGATAAAAACCAATCCTAAGTTACGTCTAAAATTTTTTCTAGAAAGACCAAACGACCAAGTGTAATGTCATCTTAGCAAACTTAACTTTCACTTAAAACTATAATTAAATCTAATTTCTAAATCCCTACTTTTTTCGCATATATATAGTGATAGGGACACCAGTAAAATCGAATTTCTCACGGATTTTATTTTCCAAGTAGCGCTTATAGGGCTCGCGGACATATTGCGGCAAATTGCAGAAGAAGGCAAATTGCGGATACTCCGTAGGCAATTGTGTACAGAACTTAATTTTTACATATTTACCCTTGTATGCCGGTGGTGGATAGTTTTCTATAATAGGTAACATTACATCATTGAAATTACGTGTAATAATTTTCCTGCTACGGTTATTATAGACATCTACCGCAGTTTCTATAGCTTTAAAAATACGTTGTTTTGTTAGCACCGAGATAAACAAGATAGGCACATCTGTAAAAGGCTCTATGGCTTGTTTTATGCGCTGTGTGTATTGTTTTATGGTATTGGTTTCTTTATCCTCTACCAAGTCCCATTTGTTCACGAGGATAACTATACCCTTATTGTTACGTTGTGCCAACCAAAAAATATTTGCAACCTGACCATCAAAACCACGGGTGGCATCCACCAATATCAGACAAACATCAGCATGTTCTATTGCCCTAACCGAACGCATTACCGAATAAAATTCGAGATCTTCCTTAACCTTGGATTTTCTTCGAATTCCTGCGGTATCCACTAAATTGAACTCAAAGCCAAATCTATTGTATTTGGTGTCAATACTATCTCTTGTCGTTCCGGCAATATCGGTTACTATATATCGATCTTCACCGATGAGGGCATTGATGAAAGATGACTTTCCTGCATTTGGTCTGCCGACCACTGCAAATCTTGGTAATACACTTTCTTCCTCTTCTACGTCTGGCAACTTCTCCACCAAAGCATCTAAAAGCTCACCGGTACCACTACCGTTAATACTGGAAAGCGTATAAAATTCTCCCAGTCCTAAGGAATAGAACTCCACTGCATCTTCTTGACGCATGGCATTATCCACCTTATTAATAGCGAGAAATACTGGTTTATTTACCCTTCTTAATAGTTTAGCTACATCTTCATCCATCCCGGTAACACCTGTTTCTACATCTACCATAAAAATTATGGCATCCGCCTCGGCAATCGCCAGCTCTACCTGCTTATCTATTTCCTTTTCAAAAACATCATCGCTACCCAAGATATATCCACCAGTATCTATAATGGAAAACTCCTTGCCATTCCAGTCGCTTTTTCCATAATGCCTATCTCGGGTTACTCCACTAACAGCATCTACAATGGCTTCCCTACGTTGAATTAATCTATTAAAAAATGTTGATTTACCTACATTAGGTCTTCCTACAATAGCTACTATAGCGCCCATAAATCTAAATTTGGCTGCAAAGGTAGTGTAAACAAAAGAATATGAGTAAGTTGAAAGTAAATATAAAAGTAGCCCTACGTATTATATCCAAACCTTTTTAACTGCCTACTATCGTTACGCCAGTTCTTGTTCACTTTTACGTAAAGTTCAATATGCACTTGTTTGTCAAAGAATTTTTCTAAATCTTTCCGTGCTTCTACGCCCACTTTTTTCAAGGCACTCCCTTTATGACCTATAATGATGCCTTTTTGGGAATCGCGTTCTACCATAATTACAGAACGTATACGAATGATTTTTTCATCCTCAAAGAACTCCTCGGTCTCCACCTCAACAGCATATGGAATTTCCTTTTTGTAGTATAACAGTATTTTCTCCCGAATCGTTTCATTTACAAAGAAACGTTCTGGCTTGTCGGTTAACTGATCTTTTGGATAATACGGAGGTGAAGCAGGTAATAATTCTAAAATACGATCAAATACACCCTTAATATTAAAATTCTGTAAGGCTGATATCGGATGTATTTCTACCGTGGGCAACTCATCTTGCCAATACTGCACTTGTTCTTCCAATAATTCTTGGGTTGCCGTATCTACTTTGTTCAAAAGTAGTAAAACTGGAATTTTAGAATTTTTTATTTTATCGAAAAACCGTTCATCCTTTAGCGCTTTCTCCCCTATCTCAACCATGTAGAGCAACACGTCTGCATCCTCAAAAGCCGACTTAACAAAATCCATCATGGAGCTTTGCAAATCGTAGGCCGGTTTTATGATTCCCGGCGTATCCGACAAAATCATTTGAAAATCGTCCCCATTTACAATACCCAAAATACGGTGTCTTGTTGTCTGAGCCTTAGACGTAATTATAGATAATTTCTCACCTACAAAGGCATTCATCAAGGTAGATTTCCCAACATTGGGATTTCCGATGATATTTACAAAACCTGCTTTATGCTCTTTCATGTTTCACTTTTAAAAAATAGGATTTCATCGCCTTGTTGACTCTTGGTGCTAAATACAATACAGCTATCATATTGGGTATCACCATAAGCGCAAATGATAAATCGATAAGATTGATAACCAAATCTACCGATGCTACCGCCGCAAAAGTAATACTACCCACGTAAACCCAATTATAATACTTCCCAATTTTAGCGTTGCTGATGAAAGAAAGGCATTTGGTTCCGTAATATGAATAGGTAAATAAGGTAGACAAGGCAAACGCGCTTACCACAACCATTAACAACACACCGCCATAGGGAATAGAACTTTCAAAGGCATTTAGGGTCATTGCAATTCCGTTCGTTTCTGTCTGCAAATGAGCACCGCTTATTATTATGACGACTGCCGTAAGAGAGCAAACAATAATGGTATCAATAAAAGGCCCCAACATAGCAACCAAACCTTCTTGAATAGGTTCCTTAGTTTTAGATTGCCCATGAAACATAGGTGCTGTACCAACTCCGGATTCATTTGAAAATACCGCCCTACGGATTCCGATAAGTATTAATCCCCACAAACCGCCTGTCACTACTGTTTTTAAGTTAAAGGCCTCGGTAAATATTAGTTTAAATGAAGGTAGTATCCCTGACACATTGGTTAACAGGATATACACCACGGCCAATAAATACACTAAAACCATAAAAGGTACGATTGCCGTTGCCACTTTTGCAATCTTCGTTAGCCCACCAAAAATCACAAATGACGTAATAATAGAGAGTACAATACCAATTATTAATTTCCATTGAAATTCGCCTAAAACCATAAAAACGGTATCGGGCTCAATTACTTTCATCAAGGTTTGTGTAAACTGGTTGGTGGTAAAGGCTGGCAACACGCCAAACAAACCTGCAATACAAAAGAAAATAGCGAGGGGCTTGGCCTTCTTGCCCAATCCTTTAGTAATGTAATACATTGGGCCACCTTGCAAAGCTCCATCGGAATCCTCACCACGGAACATAATAGACAAACTACATGAGTAAAATTTTATACACATACCGATTATTGCAGTAATCCAAATCCAAAAAACAACTCCTGGACCCCCTAAAAAAATGGCAATAGCTACACCTGCAATATTCCCCATTCCCACCGTTGCAGCAACGGCAGAAGAAAGGGCCTGAAGATGGCTTACCTCGCCTGGGTCGTTAGGATTGTCATACTTACCTGCTGTAATTCGCAAGGCATGCTTAAAATAACGATAGGGTAAAAATCTAGAGTAAAATACTAAAAATAAACCGCCACCAACGATTAAAAAAAGCATAACCCACTCAGTGTATGGCAGTATACTAGATAAGAATTCGTTAATAATATTCATCTGTAAGTTAAAAAATGAGTTTAATTGGGTAATTTAGGGATTATTTCCATGGATTGCTTAAGAAATATTTATCAAATTAAGTTTTGATTATAGCACAAAAGCATTGTATATTTGCAATCCGAAATAATTCAGTCGGTCTTATGAGCCGAATGCAAAAATGCGAAGTTGATTATCTTGGAAAGCAATATCGCGGGATAGAGCAGTAGGTAGCTCGTCGGGCTCATAACCCGAAGGTCACTGGTTCGAGTCCAGTTCCCGCTACTA